>ERZ1673734.123-NODE-123-length-76260-cov-138.732117_pt1 | contig 76260 bp, 88 predicted proteins | sample MGYA00580199_ERZ1673734 | MGnify/ENA primary metagenome ERZ1673734 (study PRJEB41218, sample SAMN15661742) | gut metagenome | host: Homo sapiens | place: Canada: London | collected 2015-08-20/2019-03-30 | study: EMG produced TPA metagenomics assembly of...
GGTGCATCCTCTGTGCAAAGCGGGGTCGCTTGTTCAGAAGGGATTAACGCAGGTAATCGCCAGCGGCTTCGGGCTGGTAGAGCAGCTCAAGCACTTCCAGATGGGCTGAGGCGCCGCCCGGGAGTTCCCAGTGGATAGTATCGCCCGTGCGCAGTCCAAGCAGCGCCGCGCCCACGGGTGCCAGCACCGAAAGCTGCATGCTGCTGTCGGTCATCTGCGCCGGATAGACCAGCGTACGGGTGAGTTCCTCCCCGGTGGTCAGGTTGCGGAACTTCACCTGGCTGTGTATGGTGACCACATCATGCGGCATGGTCTCAGGCGTACACATTTGCGCCCGGTCTAGCTCTTCGTTCAGCGCATCGGCAACCGGCAGCGAGGCGAATTCTGGTTTCTCCAACAGTCGGTCAATACGTTCTGCGTCGAGTTCATTGATGATAATCGTAGGTCTGGACATTTTTACTCCATGTCGTTAATGCTGCGTGTAACGCAGAAACCAATCCAAAAGAAAACCCTCGCCGTCTGGCAGCGAGGGTTTAACTTATCTGATGATACTGTCTGAAACCCTAAGTTTGAAGTGATGAAGGTCACATTCGTGCGCCATATGAATTTTTGGCAATAAACCCGGCATCCCGATTCACGCTGAACGGAAATTTCGTTACGCTGGTAAAACTTAAACCGGGCAATGCGCGTTGCAGCCCCAGCGTAGAGAGAGCGATATGTACTTTTACCAACCGTCTCAGGGGCACGGCCTGCCGCACGACCCGCTGAACGCCATTATCGGTCCACGTCCGATTGGCTGGATTTCATCCTGTGATAAGGCCGGTCAACTGAACCTTGCCCCGTACAGCTTCTTTAACTGCTTTAACTATCGCCCACCGATCATTGGTTTTTCCAGCAACGGCTGGAAGGATAGCGTGCGGAATATTACCGAAACGGAAGAGTTTGTCTGGAACCTCGCAACGCGCGATCTGGCTGAGGCGATGAATGAAACCTCCGCCACACTCCCTCATGGCGAGGATGAATTTACCTTTGCCGGCCTGACGCCCGTAGCCAGCCAGCTTGTGAGCTCGCCGCGCGTGGCGGAAAGCCCGGTGAATTTCGAGTGTCGATTGTCACAGTGCATTCAGTTGACCGGCGCGGATGGGACACCGATTGATACCTGGCTGGTGCTCGGCGAAGTGGTGGGCGTCCATATCGCTGAGAGTTTGCTGGAAGAGGGGATTTACCAGACCGCGAAAGCGCAGCCCATTCTGCGTGCGGGTGGACCGTCCGCCTACTACGGCATCAGCGACAGCCATCGCTTCGATCTGGTACGCCCGGATGCGCGCAGGAACAATCAGTAACCAGCTTTATCGATAACAAACTGTTTGCCGCAGTTGCCCGGATGCGGCTGTGGCGCAAAGGTGCTGGCTGAGAGCGAGTTGTTAATGGTGCTGGATTTTAGCGAGATCTGCATCTCGGTCAGATAAGCCGGATTGCCATGGCAGGTAAGCTTGAACGCTTTTACGTTCTGTTTCCCCCAGCTTTTGGCCACGGCTGCATCAAAATCGCTACGGCGGACGGTCTTGCCATAGTTTTCCGCCAGAAATTCCCCAACCGCACTATTTTTCACTTCCTGGTTCATGCGCACCATGGTGCCGAAGTAAGCGTCGGGATCAAAACCAAAGCAGACGCCGTGTTTCGCGTATTCATAACGTTCAAGGCAGGAGTTGCCGCCCGCGCCGGGCATCACGCTGTTCAGCTTCGCCGCGCCCGTTAGCGATAGTCCGGTCTCTGCGGCGTCACATTTGCGGCTGGCTTTTGCTTCCGGCAAATTCGGAACCGGACGAGTGGCACAGCCGAAGCGCATCCAGCGGCGTTCATCCACTCCGCGAGCGGCAATAGATTTCGGCAGCGCTGGCCATAAGCCGTGGACGGTCAGAAAATCGGTTTTGTTGCTGCTCTCTTTTTGCAGGCGACACTCTTCCGGTTCGTCACGGTTGCGTTCGACCATACTCTGGCAAAATCCCGTTTGCCAGGAAAGAGCCAGAACGTAGCGATCGAAATCGCCGTACTGGGTTGGCTTAAGCGGATCTGCCTGAATTGAGAAGACACAGAGTGCAAGCGCTACTGCGCCAGACGGGATAACGATATCCTTCCTGAACATTTGCTTTCCTGATTGGTTGGGCGCGATTAATTTCTGGAGGTTATTAAAGCACAAAAAGCGCCCGCAGGCGCTTTTTGGAAAGCAGGAATTTCGCTTAGGCAGCGCCGGGAACCAGCACTTCGGTGGCGATAATAACGATAATCAGGCCAACCAGCACCGGTACTGACGTGCGTTTTACCACTTCAAACGGAGAGATTTTTGCCATCCCTGCAACCGCAACCACCACGCCCGATACCGGAGAAATGGTACGACCCAGGTTGGAGGCCTGGAGCATCGGAATGGACAGGTAAGCTGGGTTGATGCCGGAGGAGTGTGCCAGCTTAGGGATCATCTCAACAAACGCATAGAACGGCGCGTTACCGGAGCCGGTAGTCATCGCCGCCAGCATGGTCAGTACCACCAGCACCAGCATCAGGATAATGCTGGCCGAGCCGAACGAGGTGGCGATAGAGATCAGGCTCTGGATAAAGCCGATTGTGCTCAGCCCCTGAGCAAACACCCCTGCGGCAACCAGCAGCATCACCACGCCCGCGAAGGCATCCGCCATGCCGCGGAAGGCGACTTCAAGACCCGTGAACACCTTCTGGGTATTAAAGCCACGAACAAATTCCAGGATGGCCGCCAGCAGCATACAGATCACCAGGATAGTGATGATGTGCAGCTGAGGGCCCCATTTGCCGTCAAAAATAAGCACGCCAATAATCGGCGTGAAGGGCAGGATGGAATAAAACGCCGGGGCGGTAGTGGTGATTTCACTGACGTCCATCATCTCATGGCTGACGTTCTCTTTCTTATCGAGGTAGCGTTGCCAGAAGAAATGCGCCACGCCCATGCCGAGAATAGCGGTGATGGAGATTGGCAGTGTAGTTTTGAAGGCGAAGTCAATCAGCGACATTTCCGCGGCTTTCGCGGCCAGCACCACGTCACCGGAAGTAGGGGAGAGAATAATCGCCGCCGGAGAGGCGCAAATAGCCGCCGCTGCGCCACGGCTGATCCCGACGTTAACCATTACCGGGAATAACGTCGCCATTAACAGCACGCCAAGGCCCGTTGCTGAGGAAACGGCTAATGACATCAGACAGGCCAGGAAATAAGCCGCGACCATCAGCAGATAGGGGGAGTTAATATATTGCAGCGGCTTAGAAGCCAGCTTCACCACCATATCATTCGCACCGATATGGGTCATATAGGCAGCAAATCCGCAGAGCATCATGATCATCATGCCCAGGTCGCCGCCGCGGCTCATCAGCAGAATTTTTATATATTCCACAATATCGGTAGCGGTATATCCGGTGCTGGCTTCGCTGGCGGGTAAAACCTGATGACCCATTAGCGCGCTAATGATCAGCAGCGTCAGGCCGCCGACAAATAGCACGCCGGTGGCTGAGTAACCTTTAATGATGTAGCGTGCTACACCGACAATGACCACGACTCCAATGAGGAGTTCGAGAAAAGTAAGCATGATTTCCCCTGTATCCTTGCTGCCCGAGAGACAAATAATCAATAAAAAAGAAGCCTGAAATGTGCCGAATAAATGGCCAGTCCTTGCTGATTAAAATCAAGAAAGAGACTACTAAAGGCAATGATGACGATATTTTTGCTAACCCTGCGTCATTTATATTAAGACGTTATTGACCTGATGAATAGATATTATATGTCATTAAATTGATGGTGAAGTGTTAAGGTTTTGAGTATTACTTGCCGACAATCGATTTAAAAACGTAAATCTCTTTAAAACTACTTCTCTTTCATTCTTTTGCCTGCTTATACTCGGTTCACTTTTACCCTATCCGACGATCTGAATATGCACGCCAGCTGGACGTATCGCCTGCGCTTTATCAAAAAACATCTGCTGATGTTTTTGCTGGCGTTTGGCTGGCTGTTAATCCAGAGTCAGGTGGCCGTCGCCTCCCATCAATGTTCAATGGATTTGCGCGGTGAGGTGGCCACCATCCAGCATATGGATATGATGGCGGAACCGGGGCCGCATTATGCTGCCGGTGCTTCACCGCTGTGTGAAAAACATTGTGTGCCGGATCAGGTACAAAAAGATCCTGCCCAGCCGCATCTGGTGGCGCTGCCTGCCGCCATGACGCTGACCTTAACGACGCCAGAGTGTTCATCTGCAAGCCATTCTGCGTGGTCTGTTACCCCTCCTGCTGTGGGGCCGCCGGCAACGATCCGCTATTGCCGGTTTCGGGAGTAAAAACCTGTTAATTCGTTGATTTTATTTACTTAACGTTTAACAGGAGTTTTATCATGCGTACCCTATTCCTTTCCGCGCTGGTTGGCGCGTCCATCTCTTTCGCTTCTTATACCGTTCAGGCAAACCAGACCTGGCAGGGCCGCGGCGTGGTTCAGTCGATCTCTGACAATGCCGTCATGCTCCGTCACGAGGCCATACCGGAACTAAAATGGCCAGCGATGACCATGCCGTTTACTTTATCTGCCGGCGCCACGCTGAATGGCGCCAAACCGGGGGATGAGGTGACCTTCACGCTTGAGCGTGCGGGTGACGGTTTCCAGATTATCTCGCTGACGCCAGCGCGCTAAGCGAGGTCACCATGAAACAACACTCACTGAGCCTGTGGCTCGGTGGGGTGTTGTTCGGCCTGTTAACCTCCGCCGCGCAGGCGGAGCCGTGGACGCTCGAACACACCCTGACCGAAGCCCAGCGCTACTCGGCAGAACTCTCCGCCAGCCGTAACGAAGCGCAGGCGCTGGATGCGATGGCGGATTCCGCCACGCAATTACCTGATCCAAAACTGAAATTCGGTATTGAAAACGTGCCGGTACAGGGCAGCAACGATCGGCGGCTTACGCGCGAAGGGATGACCATGCAGAAGGTTGGCATCATGCAAAGCTACGTCAGCTCAGAGAAGCGGGAACGTAAAGCACAGACTTTTCAGGCGCAGGCGCGAAGCGTGCTGGCAAAATCCGAGGCCGTACGTGCCGCGCTTCAGCGTGATACCGCCCAGGCCTGGCTGGATCTGGCGCTGGCACAGCAGGCGCTGAAAACGGCCAGAACGCTGGTCCGTGAAACGGAACGCCAGCGGGGCGTGCAGAAGGCGAGCGTCGGGGCGGGAGGCGCAACGCCGGACAGCGTACTGGCCCTGCAAATGATCCTCAGCGCCATGCGCGACAAAGAGACGCTGGCGCAGCGGGATGTGCAGCTGGCGCAAAGCCGTCTGCTGGAGCTAACAGGGCACGCTATTACGGCGGTTCGCGGTCCGCTGCCGCGCTATCAGCGCCTTCCTGCCGATGAAAAAACGTTGCAGGAGGGGATTGCCAGACACCCGGAAGTAGAGGCCGCGCGACGTGAAGCAGAGACCGCGAAAGCGCGTTCAGCGCAATCTGCCGTGGCAGCGATACCCGATGTGGATGTGGAGGTCTATTACGCCCACCGCGCCGAAGGCTATGACGATATGGCTGGCGTGATGTTCAGCGTGGATCTGCCTTTGTTCCAGTCAAAACGTCAGGACAAGGATTACGCCGCCGATGTTTCCCGCTCAATGCAGGCGGTGGATCAACTGACGCTGCTCAAACGCGAACACATTGCCCAGGTGCAAACGCTGGTGGCGCAGTATCAGGCTGCGCAAACGGTGTGGCAGCGTCAGCGGGATGAGGTACTACCGTTGCAGCGACAACGGCTGGCGGTGCTGACGGCGCAATATCGTTCTGGACAGTCGGCGCTTCCGGCCCTGCTGGAGGCGCGTCGTGGCGTACTGGATACGGAACTGGCGGTGAACCAGGCGGAGCGCGAAATGGCGCGAACCTGGGCTGCCGTGAACTGGCTGATCCCGCAGGAGCTGGCGCAATGAAAAAAACAACGTTAATGGCGATTGCCATCGCGATAGCTGCCGTTGGCGGCTATTTTGTCGGACAGAAGCAGACGCATCAGCCGGATGCGGCTTCACAACCCTCAGAACGCAAGGTGCTTTACTGGTACGACCCCATGGTGCCCGGTCAGCGCTTCGATAAGCCGGGTAAATCCCCCTTTATGGATATGGATCTGGTCCCACGCTACGCCGATGAAGCGCAGGCGGCGTCAGGCGTGGCCATCAGCACTCAACAGCAGCAAAACCTGGGGATGAAAACCGCCAACGTTGAGATGCGCCAGCTGGTTTCGCCGTTCTCGGCCTTTGCCACGGTTGCAACGGATGAACGTAACGTCTCGGTGTTGTCAGCCCCGGCCAATGGCGTGGTGTCAAAATTGTTTGTTAATGCGCCGCAGCAGCAGGTAAAAGCCGGAGAGGCGCTGGCGCAACTGTGGATCCCGCAGTGGACCGCCGCCCAGCAGGAGTATCTCGCGGTTCGTCAGCTTGGCGATGCCGCATTGACCCGCGCCGCACGCGAGCGGCTGGCGTTGCAGTTTATGCCAGAAGAGGTCATTCGTTTGCTGGAGCGTAGCGGTAAGCCGCAGACCACGCTCATTCTGCGCACCAACCGGGCGGGCTATGTGGTGAAGCTGGACGTGCGGGAAGGGGCGCAAATCACCGCAACGGCGCCGCTGTTTGAGATCGCCAGCCTCGATCCGGTCTGGCTGGTGGTCGACTACCCGCAAACGCAGGCGCAGTCTCTGGCGGTGGGCAGCAAGGTGGTAGCAACCTCAGAAAGCTGGCCGGGGGAGCAGTTCCACGGCACGGTCAGCGAATTGCTGCCGCAGATGGAGGCGGCCACGCGAACCCTGAAAGCCCGTATCGTGCTGGAAAATTCCGCACATAAGCTGAAGCCGGGCATGTACCTCTCCGTCAGGCGTGCGGAAGAGCTGAAAGGCCCGCCGGTGCTGGCGGTGCCGGAAGAAGCGGTGATTAACAGCGGAGAGTCTGCGCGTCTGCTGCTGGCTACCGGGGACGGTTATTTCCAGCCTGTGACGGTGAAAACCGGCCTGACGGCGCAGGGCTGGACGGCGATCCTGTCCGGGGTCAAAGAGGGCGATAAGGTGGTGACGTCCGGGCAATTCCTGATTGATTCCGAAGCCAGCCTGCGTAGCGTGATGCCGGAGGTGACGCCATGATTGCCGCTGTGATTCGCGCCTCGTTGCGTAACCGCCTGCTGGTGATCCTGGCCGCGCTGATGATGGCCAGCTGGGGCTGGTGGGCGGTGCAGCGCGCGCCGCTGGACGCGTTGCCCGATCTGTCTGATGTGCAGGTCATTATCAAAGCGAGTTACCCCGGGAAAGCGCCGCAGGTGATTGAAGATCAGGTGACCTGGCCGCTGACAACCTCCATGTTGTCTGTGCCGGGCGCCAAAACCGTGCGCGGTTTTTCAATGTTTGGTGACGCTTATGTGTATGTGCTGTTTGAGGATGGTACCGATCTTTACTGGGCGCGATCCCGGGTGCTGGAATATTTAAGCCAGGTACAGGCGCAGTTTCCGCCGGGCGTGAAGGTGTCGCTGGGGCCGGATGCGACGGGCGTGGGCTGGATCTACGAATATGCGCTGATCGACCGTAGTGGAAAACACAGCCTGGCAGATCTGCAGGCCCTACAGGACTGGACGCTTAAGTTCGAGCTTAAGACGGTACCGAATGTATCAGAAGTGGCAAGCATTGGCGGAATGGTGCGTCAGTATCAGATCGTGGCGGACCCGGCGAAAATGCGCGCGCTGAATATTACCCACAGCCAGCTATCCGGCGCGGTGCAGGCCGCCAATAAAGAGAGCGGCGGCGCCCTGCTGGAGATGGGCGAAGCGGAGTATATGGTGCGGACAACGGGCTATTTGCGCTCGCTGGAGGATTTTCGCAATGTGGTGATCGCCACCCGCGATGGCGTACCTGTCCTGCTGAAAGATGTCGCCACCATTGGCATTGGCCCGGAGATCCGCCGGGGCGTGGCGGAGCTTAACGGTGAAGGGGAGGTTGCTGGCGGCGTAATCGTGATGCGCTACGGGCAGAACGCGCTGGAAACCCTTCGCGCGGTAAAAGCGAAACTGAGCGAGCTGCAAAAAACGCTGCCGCAGGGCGTCGAGATTGTTCCGGTCTACGATCGCTCCACGCTGATTGAGGAGTCGGTCAAAACGCTGACGCACAAGCTGCTCGAAGAGTTTGCCGTGGTGGTACTGGTGTGCGCGCTGTTCCTGTTCCACCTGCGTTCCGCGCTGGTGGCGATGGTTTCTCTGCCGCTGGGGATCCTCGGGGCTTTTGTGGTGATGCACTATCAGGGCATTAACGCGAATATGATGTCGCTCGGCGGGATCGCCATTGCCATCGGAGCGATGGTGGATGCGGCAATTGTCATGATTGAAAACATGCACAAGGTGCTGGAGCAGTGGCGGCATGATAATCCGGGCAAGGAGCCTGCGTCGGGAGAGTACTGGCGTCTGGCGGAAAAGGCGGCGGTTGAAGTGGGACCGGCGCTGTTTTGCAGCCTGTTAATCATCACGCTGTCATTTATACCGGTATTTTCGCTGGAAGCGCAGGAGGGGCGAATGTTCTCGCCGCTGGCGTTCACCAAAACCTGGTCGATGGCCGTGGCCGCCGGGCTTGGGATCACTCTGGTGCCGGTGCTAATGGGCTTCTTTATCCGCGGGAAAATCCCGGATGAGAAGGCAAACCCGATAAACCGCCTCCTGATCCGCCTGTATGAGCCGCTGCTTGATAAGGTACTGACCTTCCCGAAAACGACGCTGGCACTGGCATGTCTGCTGCTGATCGCCACGCTCTGGCCGCTGAGCCGCCTGGGGAGTGAGTTTATGCCGCCGCTGGATGAAGGGGATTTACTCTATATGCCCTCCACGCTGCCGGGGATCTCTGCTCGCGAGGCATCGCGGCTGCTTCAGCAGACGGACCGCTTGATCAAAAGCGTACCGGAGGTGGCGAGCGTGTTTGGCAAAGCTGGTCGGGCGGAGTCGGCAACCGATCCCGCGCCATTAACCATGCTGGAAACAACTATCCACTTTAAGCCCCGCGAGCAGTGGCGGCCTGGAATGACGCCGCAAAAGCTGGTGGAGGAGCTCGATAAAACCGTGTCGCTGCCGGGCATTGCCAATGTGTGGGTGCCCCCTGTCCGTAACCGTCTGGACATGCTGGCAACCGGGATCAAAAGCCCGGTCGGCATTAAGGTGAACGGCAATAATATTGCCGACATTGAGCGCGTGGCCCGGCAGATTGAGCAGGTGGTGAAGGACGTTCCTGGCGTCTCCTCGGCGCTGGCGGAGCGACTGGAAGGCGGGCGCTACGTGGATATTCGTATCGACCGGCAAAAAGCCGCGCGCTACGGCGTTTCCGTCGATGAACTGCAAAGCCTGGTCTCCACGCTGGTCGGGGGCGATAACATTGGTGAGGTGATCCAGGGACGCGAGCGGTACCCCATCAACCTGCGTTATCCCCGCGATTTGCGTGATAACGTCGACACGTTGCGGGTGTTGCCGGTAGTAACCGCCAGCGGTAGCCAGGTGGCGCTGGGGGAACTGGCCGATATCGTCGTGACGGAAGGCCCACCGATGCTAAAAAGTGAAAACGCGCGCCTTTCCAGCTGGATCTACGTGGACTTACGCGGGCGCGATCTGAAGTCCGCCGTAGATGAAATGCAAAAACGGGTGGAGGAGAAGGTGCTATTGCCGCAGGGCGTATCTCTCTCCTGGTCCGGGCAGTTTGAATATCTGGAACGGGCGACCGCGACGCTTAAAATAGTCTTACCTGTCACGCTGATGATTATATTCATCCTTTTATGGTTAACCTTCAGGCGGATATCAAATGTCCTGATAATAATGGGGACATTGCCTTTCGCGCTTATTGGTGGGGTGTGGTTATTATGGCTGCTTGAATATAATTTGTCTGTGGCGGGGGCCGTTGGCTTTATCGCCCTTTCCGGGGTGGCAGCAGAATTCGGCGTAATTATGGTTCTATATTTGAATCATGCGCTTGATAAATATCACAGGCTTGAGCCAGAAGGGGGAAATACGGTGCTATTGCGGGCGATCCACGAAGGTGCCGTGCTGCGCGTGCGTCCGAAGGTGATGACGGTCGCCACGATTATGGCGGGACTGCTGCCCATCATGTGGGGCAATGGGAGTGGCTCGGAGGTGATGCAACGTATTGCTGCACCGATGATTGGTGGCATGGTTACTGCACCGTTATTGTCGATGTTAGTTATTCCCGCACTCTACAAATTGTTACATCAACGTTAAAAATGTCAACTGCATGTGCTTATTCAGGCATGCAGTTTATGTATCGTCAGACTATTCTCAGGAGCGGGATGGTAATTAGGAATAACACCCATGCTGTTAAGCGTTCATTCAAGTATTCTGTGCTAAGGTCTGCACCGAATACTAAATATGGTAATGGCATTGTGATTGTACGAATTAAATTCCCCCTGATTTTATTGTTTATTATTGCGCAGTTATCATTTGCGTCTGCTGTTAATGCACAGAGCAATACAGCGGATAAAAGCTGGTTCACCACCTTCACGGATAACGTTGCGCAAACATGGAACGAACCTGAACATTACGATCTCTATATTCCGGCCATTACGTGGCATGCACGTTTTGCCTACGATAAAGAAAAAACAGACCGTTATAACGAGCGTCCGTGGGGGGCTGGTTTCGGTCAGTCTCGCTGGGATGAAAAAGGTAACTGGCATGGCCTGTACCTGATGGCGTTTAAGGACTCCTACAATAAATGGGAGCCTATTGGTGGCTACGGCTGGGAAAAAACCTGGCGTCCGTTATCAGACGACAACTTCCGTCTTGGGCTGGGCTATACGGCAGGGTTCACGGCGCGTGATAACTGGAAATACATTCCTGTTCCGGTACTGTTGCCGCTTGCCTCCATCGGCTATGGTCCTGCAACGTTTCAGATGACCTACATACCGGGTACGTATAACAACGGTAACGTTTACTTTGCCTGGATGCGGTTTCAGTTTTAACTGAATTTGTCTGGTAAATCGGCCAAAAAACGCACAGACATTGAAATGTAAAGGATAAAAATCGGACAGCGAAAATTAACGCGACTTTTGTCACTTTTTATCAAAGATCCGCTGGACAAAACGCCTCACAATTGTTGTACTGATACCCGACACAGCATTTGTGTCGTTTTTTAATGTAAAGGTAATTTTGATGTCTAAGATTAAAGGTAACGTTAAGTGGTTTAATGAGTCCAAAGGATTCGGTTTCATTACTCCGGAAGACGGCAGCAAAGACGTGTTCGTACACTTCTCTGCAATCCAGACTAATGGTTTTAAAACTCTTGCTGAAGGTCAGCGCGTAGAGTTCGAAATCACTAACGGTGCCAAAGGCCCTTCTGCTGCTAACGTAATCGCTCTGTAATTCAGACGCGTCAGCAAGAATTTCAAAACCCGCTCAATGAGCGGGTTTTTTTCGTTATGAATCAACCAAAAAGATAGATCTTCAGAAAGCTGGCGACGATCGCGACGCTTAGCAATACCATACCCACGCCTGACAGATTCTCTCTCATGCTATCACCCTCGTTCAATATTGAGCCAAGAATGACAGACAAAAATTAAGCCAACATTAAGGTTGTCGCGCTTAATGTCCGCTGGCGGAGGAAAATAACCAGAATGCGATCGCAGTCATCGCAAACGAGCCAAGCATGTTAACGGCAATGTTCGTCAGCGCCCAGCCCATCCGGCCTTCCTGAAACAGAAACACCACCTCCGCAGAGAAGGTAGAAAACGTCGTTAAACCGCCGCAGAAACCGGTCGTAATCAATACCTTCCACATAGGGTCGATGTTGGTCATGCGATTAAACCACGCCAGCCCCATCCCGATGATAAATGCCCCGATCAGGTTTGCCGCCAGTGTCCCCATCGGAATGGCCTGATGCAGCGGGTTAAACCGCATGCTTAAGAGCCAGCGCGCAACGCTACCCGTGCCCCCACCAATAAAAACGGCTATAAGTAGTTGTAACACTGTCAATACCTGCTATTTGCTGTGTAAGTGCGTCGAGTGTAACGCTGTTTTTAACCGGGAGACAATTATGTATGTAGCAGTAGGGCAGTTTGCGGTGACGCCGGACTGGAATGAAAACGCGGACAAGTGCATCTCCCTGATGAACCAGGCGAAGCAAAAAGGGGCGGCGCTGCTGGTGCTTCCTGAAGCGTTACTGGCGCGCGATGATGGCGATCCGGACCTGTCGGTAAAGTCTGCGCAAATGCTGGAAGGGGCGTTTCTGAAACGACTGCTGGCCGAAAGCGTCGGTAACGCGCTCACCACCATTTTGACTATCCATGTTCCCTCCACGCCGGGGCGGGCGGTGAACACGCTGGTGGCGATACGTGAAGGCGCTATTGTCGCAAGCTACGCCAAACTTCATCTGTATGATGCGTTCAGCGTCCAGGAGTCGCGACTGGTCGATCCGGGGAGTGTAATTCCGCCGCTGATTGAGGTGGAGGGTTTTAAGGTTGGCCTGATGACCTGCTACGATATCCGTTTTCCGGAGCTGGCGCTGAACCTGGCACTACAGGGGGCCGAGGTGCTGGTTCTGCCCGCCGCGTGGGTCAGAGGACCGCTTAAGGAGCATCACTGGGTAACGCTACTGGCCGCACGCGCGCTGGACACCACCTGCTATGTAGTGGCTGCGGGTGAATGTGGCAATAAAAATATCGGACAGAGCAGGGTTGTCGATCCGCTGGGAGTGACCGTAGCCGCGGCGGCGGAAGCGCCTGCTTTACTGCTGACGGAGATAACGTCAGCACGAATAACGCTTGCGCGTCAGCAATTACCTGTTCTGCGCAACCGCAGGTTTGCGCCACCGCAATTAATATGATGTTTTTTTCAACAATGCTTGATTCACCTTGTTACAGATTGCTATTGTGTGCGCGCGCCTGATGACCGTTAATACGTTCAGGTTTCTTTGGCGCTGAATGTAGCCTGTTTCATGTAAAGAAGGTATTTATGGGTGAGATTAGTATTACCAAACTGCTGGTGGTTGCCGCACTGGTCGTCCTGCTGTTCGGTACCAAGAAGTTACGCACGCTGGGTGGAGACCTGGGTGCTGCCATTAAGGGCTTTAAGAAAGCAATGAACGATGACGACGCGGCAGCGAAGAAAAGTGCCGAAGATGACATCGCAGCACAGAAGCTTTCACACAAAGAGTAATGGCAATGCTGCAAGGCTTGCATAAAAAAACCGGCTCACGAGGCCGGTTTTTTGTTTTACTGTAAATAAGTTTTACAGCTTTATTTCACTTCTTCGCCCTTCGCCTGCATATCGGCGTGATAAGAGGAGCGAACAAACGGACCGCACGCAGCGTGGGTAAAGCCCATCGCCATCGCTTCGGCTTTCATTTCATCGAACTCATCCGGACTCACGTAACGCTGTACAGGCAGGTGGTGACGGCTTGGCTGTAGGTACTGGCCCAGCGTCAGCATGGTGACGCCGTGGCGACGCAGATCGCGCATCACTTCAATGATCTCAGCGTTGGTTTCACCCAGTCCCACCATCAGGCCAGACTTGGTAGGAATATGCGGATGGGCTTCTTTAAAGCGCTCCAGCAGCTTCAGCGACCAGTTGTAATCTGCACCTGGACGCACCTGACGGTAGATACGCGGTACGTTCTCCAGGTTGTGGTTGAACACGTCTGGTGGCGTCGCGGTCAGGATATCGAGCGCGCGGTCCATACGGCCACGGAAGTCCGGCACCAGCGTCTCAATCTTAATGTTCGGGCTTTTTTCGCGGATGGCGGTAATGCAGTCAGCGAAATGCTGAGCACCGCCATCGCGCAGATCGTCACGGTCAACGGAGGTGATAACAACATAACGCAGCGCCATATCGGCAATGGTCTGCGCCAGTTTTTGCGGTTCGTTAGCGTCAGGCGCAACAGGACGGCCATGGGCAACGTCACAGAACGGACAGCGGCGGGTGCAGATGGCACCCAGAATCATAAACGTCGCGGTACCGTGATTGAAACATTCAGCAAGGTTAGGGCAGGAGGCCTCTTCACAGACAGAGTGGAGGCCATTTTTGCGCATCGCCGCTTTGATCCCCTGAATACGCGAAGAGTCAGCCGGAAGTTTAATTTTCATCCATTCCGGTTTTCTTAACAGCGCCTCGCGCTCTGTAGCCACGTTTTTAACCGGGATAAGGGCCATTTTATCGGCATCGCGGTATTTAACACCGCGTTCCATCACAATGGGTTTACTCATAGCGTGCGTGTTCCAGTTGCGAATATCGAAGGAAAGCGTTTCAATTCAAGGGAATGTTGTAATTATCAACTATTTTTGAACGAACGACAGGCAGTATATCATTTAAAGGGGCGGTAAAGCAGCCTGCCAGGTCGCCAATTTGTAAAATAGTTGTTGTTTTGTGCCTTTTGCCCCGCATGCGGCAGGGCCTTACGCTGAAAGGCGGATCAAAAAGTCTGGCGGATCACATTGATGACGTTTTCCAGCACCGGATCGCGCAGGCTTAGCTTGTTGTAATGCAGTGAGATTTCAATAGATTCCGTCGTAAGTTGACTTAATGGAATGCTCTCCAGTGGCCAGCACTTTTGAAGCAAAGTGAAGAGACGCACAGGCATGATACAGAGCAAGTCGCTGCTGCCAATCAGGGCCGCGAGGGTAAACATATTGTAACTGCTAAAGCTGATCGGACGGTCCGGGAACAGTTCGTCAATACGTTGTCGCAGCGGATCCTGACCCTGTCCTTCGGACATAAATGTCGCATGTTCGTAATGGCGCAAATTTTCTGGCGTCAAAGGTGCGCTCAACGCAGGGTGAGCCTGACGACAAACGAGCGCCAGAGTGTCGGTATAAAGTACGTTATGCCCTAACGCTCTGGCCGTAAAGCTATTGCCGTCGATGATCAGGTCCGTCTGGAATTGCGCCAGCTGTGTTTCCGGATCGGTGACGGGCACGTTGCGGATAAGCAACTGTGGCGCATGCTGATTAGACTTGAGATAAATGACAGGGAATTAGTGAGATAATTATGGGATGAACTGGGTCAACATGGGAAGAGACTGGATGGAATGTGCAATAACCTTACAGTATGTGAAAATCAGACCGGCCCGAAAAAAAACAAGTTCGAACCAGTCTGGATTGTGATTTTATTCCCTCGTCCCGGCATCGTCATCAGGTTCACCATCAAACAGCTTACCCTGCATCCGATCCAGTTCTTCCCTTTTAACCCGTTTCACCACGCTGTAGATCCACTGTAGCGAAACGCCGAACTTGCGTGCCAGCTCGTGATGGTTGCGTCCGTCGAACTCCAGAAAGATTTCCCTGTCGCGCTGGCTGACCTTCCAGACCATGCCCATCGGGAAATACACGTTCTGCCCGCCCCAGACCTGCATCATGCGGTTGGCTACTGCCTCGCCGATTTGGTCAGCCACTGCGATGTCAATCTCGATGATTTCACGCACCGTTGTAGCGGTATGCTGGGCAAGTTCAACCAGCAATTCTGGCCCTTTACTGCGAAACTGGCTATGGTCGCTCATGTTCGTTTCCCCGTTGTCCGGTAATGCCACTTTTTGAGCTTCTCAATAACACTGCTGGCCTGTTCCGAGTTCAGCCAGCGTAACCCGTCAACACCGGTTTCCCGTTTCACCCAACGTGCCAGCGAGAGTTCAGAACTGTCGCGGATGACGCCTTCCGCAGCCATATCTAGCCAGAGAGCGCGTATTTTGCGGGACTGTGGATGGTCATCCAGCGCAATACCGGTTTTAGCGTTTCCGGCAGGCTTAACCCTGAATCCTTTCTTTTTCATGGACTCCAGCACTTTAGTTAGCTGCGGAAAATCCATCCCTTTGGTTGAAGCCCTACCGGTTAGCCCCTGCAACATCTGGCGGTAGGTATCTTCATCCATCTTCAGGTCATTACGGGCAATGTGAATAAGTTGGATTAACTGTTGTTTAGTCATGGCTGTCGCCCCCAGCATCCTGTTGGCTAACAAAGTCGACAAAAAGCGGCAGGGTAAATGGCCAGAGCAGGCAGATAACTGACCAGCTAATCCAACGTTTCGCCCCCTGATAACGCGCATAAAAGCCCATATAAAGGTGCAGCTGAGCGGTACACCAGCCCACAAATCCATACCAGAACACACCCGATACAATGAATTCGGCCATTATTGTGCCCCCAGTTTCCGCTGTTCCTGTCCGTGGACTGGCTGGTGCAGCCTGATGTTCTCGCCTTCTCTGTAGCCAAGGTGGCGGGACATGTCTGCGTCACGGGATTTCCCGGCCTCACGGCCCATGGTTGTACCTGATTCCGGGTATTTCTGCTCAAGCCAGAGTTTAGCCAGCTCCCGTTCCTCGCGGGACATAGCAAATAAATGGACTTCGCTGCGCACGGCCAGAACCCAGCCTTCGGCAAATTTGTCACCACGGCTGGTTTTGGTTTTGTTCTTGATCCTTTTATTCTGCTGCCCGATATAGCTTTTACGTGCTGCTATTAATTGTCTGGCCAGTACCTCCCATGTGTATGAGGCCAGTTCCACGCGGTTTTTATTACCGTAAAAGCCAACGCTGGGTTTAAAACCAGAGTGAATAATAGACTTAACCCCAAATGCCACCTGGATAATATCCAGCAGGCCCAGCATATAACGCGGCGGATTAACGCTACCGGCAGCCCAGTAGTTACTGACGCTTTCATCAATATCACTGAGTGCGAGGTCAGCCTGGGTGATGTTATAGGCCTGCATCAGCTTCTGTGCGCGTTGTAGGGCCAGCGCAGCCTCATGGGGATTGTCAGATTTGGCCAGCGCCAGCAGTTTTTTTAATTTCTCCAGCTGCTTTTCATTATTCTGTGGCATAAGTCACCCCCAGACGTTCAGCAAGGCGTTCCAGCTTTTTCTGCTTATGAAAGTCAATCATCAGGCCCATCCCGTTGAGGCGGAACTGTTCAATCATGATTTCAACGTCAGCCAGTTCGCCAGCCAGGTCAACTTCACTGCCCAGCCCATTCATGTTGCGGGCAGCAGCAGCGGCCAGTTCGGCGGCTTCTTCCATCAGCTTCAGCGCCTGTGCTTCAGGCCCGAAGGTTTTCAGGGCCAGGCTATAAATAGTGGAGCGGTTATATAGTTTCATACCTTTCATTTTTTCGCCTCGCAGGGGATGAACTCCATGGCTGGGACTTCCACGTAGTAATGCTGGCTGCAGTGAGGGCATACCAGCGTGACGAGAACCGCAGGGACACGGTATTTACCGGAGGTAATAACGCTGGCCTCGCTGAACTTCATGGTGGTGATACCTTTCTGGCAGTTGGTACATTTGATGGACATGTTTAATTCCTTAAAGCTGTTTTCGGCGTGCAGAAACCCACGGCGCTGACGCCGAAATAAAAAGAAAATGAATTAAAATTAAATGGCAGCGATATCTAACGGGATATTAATGAGCTTCCCGTGTTTATCTTTCTCCCGGAAATTAATATAGGTTTTGGACATGGCCACCTGTAGCGATTCCGATATGGCCTCCATTGCCCGGTTCCATCGCTCGTCCTGAATCTTGACGCGGCGCAGGGAAAGAATACGCCCGGTGTTAAGCTGGCCCTCTTTGTCCACCTGGAAGGCATCGCCGATAATGGCCCGCAGGTTGGCGTTCGCGCCTTCAGACCATTCGGTGACGCACTCGTCAATCAGGTCTTTGGCGATCTGCAGCTCAGGCCCGAAAGTCAGGGTTTCCTGCACACGGATAGTGATTTGTTCACTGCCGTCAAAGCTGCTGAATGTTACGTTACCCTTAACCCCGCCACGTGTTCTGCCGTACTTCTCGGCCACGAGGTCAAGCCAGGCATAGCACTCATCAAAAGCACGCTGCTTGAAGTCGCTGAGGTCAGCACTTTTGACCTTAGCTGCCGCGACCTGCTCTTTGACAAAGGAATCCATCGCCAGATCGTAATCGGACACCTGCGCAACCGGCACCAGACGGCCTTTGCGGTCTTTCATATATTCGTCTTTGTTTATTTCGCTCATTTTTGTTCACCTTGTGGTTAATGTAATGATTCTGACCAGGTAATCCGGCAGCCATGCAACTCAAAGACGCCCTGACGAAAGCGGCCTGAGCCGTCATGGCCAACATGGATATAACTTGCTTTCCCCTGCGCCAGCAGGCGGGCGCAGTGGCCGTTTCTGGCGATGCGGATGACCGGCTTGCTGCCTACAATCATGACGCTCTGAACGGTGCTGTTCATGGCGTTCAGCGCGGCAATGGCAGACTGCAAATGGTGCAACTGCTGGTTGATATCGGTAATACATTTCATTGTTAAACCCCTTTGACGACGTCGGCGTTAACCTGAGGAACCCCGATTTCAGCAGCCAGATTCATGGCGGCTATCACCAGGTTACTGACGGCCAGCGGATACAGCAGGCTGACCATGCTTTTACGGTTGCTGCCCAGATTGCTCAGGCGGGCGCGAATGGCGTCCACCGCGCTGGCGTCCATAACGTCGGCCAGCTGCTTACCGGCGCGTTGCAGCTTGAACGCCAGAAACTCTTCGAGGCTGTTGTCCAGTGGCAACAGTTCAACCACCTCGCAGCGCTGTACGACTTCACGTACCTCCATGTTGCGTTCAGAAAGTTTGTCTGCCAGCTCCGGCTGGCCAATCAGCACGATGGACAGCAACCGTTTAAACCCGGACTCCAGCTCAAAGAAACGTTTGAGATGCTTTAAAGTTGGGATCGGTAGGCTGTGGGCTTCCTCAATCACCAGAACGTGGCTGAAACCCGCTGAGCAGCTGTCTTTCAGTACGCGGTGCAACTGACGAAAGCGGGCGTCCTGACTGCGTTTGATATTCTCCAGCGGCGCGATGGTGCTGACGATGGCCTCGGCGATAGCCGCCGCCTTCAGGGTCTTCCCTTTCACGTCGTTGTCTTCCATGGCGATGATGTAGGGTTCAATGACCACCACTGGCGCATTCTCACGGTTGATGCGTTCAATCAGGTCGCGGCGTAGCGTGGATTTACCCGCGCCGGACTCACCGATAACCGCCATAAAGCCACCGTGGCGGGCGGTCTGGTAAAGCGCTTCACGCACATAGCGGATATCGGGCGTGGTGAACACATCCTCTGCGCCCTGCATGGCATCATCGGCAAACGGGTCACGGAATAGGCCAAACGCTTTTTTAGTTGCTGGAAATAACACCTGCTTTTTGAGTAACATGTTCTCTTCCTCACTGAGGTTGGTTTTATCGGTAGTGCCCGCTGTACGGGGCGTGACAGCGCCCTGTGCAGCATCAAAACTCTTCGCTGTATCAATCCCCTGACTTTCCAGATAAGACGCCAGACGCTGGCGCACCTCCTCAGGACTAGTGCGGGGCCACTCGTTATGGTTCACAATCTGGGCCAGCGTGGCCTCGGAAACGGCAACGGCTCTCGCCACCACCGCCTGCGGGATGCGGGCCTCTTTCAGTTGTTGCTTCAGTACCAGCATGTCTTCCTCCTCAGTTGCCGTTAACGATGCTGATAACGCTGCTGCGGGCCGGAGTGGTCAGGGTGACCATCACCTCATCCAGCGCAACTTCCGGTACGCCATCCGGGTACTGTGCCGCTAACTGGCGGTAGTGCTCCGGCGTCCACTTGTGCCCACTTGCTGTGAACTTCTCACGCAGTACCTTCGCTGCTTCAACGTGAGTCAAAGGGCGATGCTCAACACGGGGGCTACGCACTTCAGAAGCCTGTCCACGGCGCGGCATATAAGTCGGCAGCGTGGTATCGTCAATATGCTTGTAAGGGTCAAGCCTGCCGCCGAACGGCAGCGCTTTAGCTTTACGCGCCGCTGCGGCATCAGTGGCGTTTTCCGTGCCGGTGACAAGCTGTTCAATCTCTTTTGCCGCTGTCTGCGCCGGGGTGTCCGCTACTGCCTTATGGCTTTCGCCAAAGACAGCCGCTTTCTCGGCAAAACCGAATTCATTCTTTTTCACTTCATCGACCAGGAAGAACATCTCGTGGCCGTCTTCGCCAGTAAGCACCACTTGAGCGGCGTCGGTGCGCCATGGATTACGGGTAATCATCAGTTTCTCGCCTACCATGACGCCTGGCACTGCAGAGACGTCGTATTCGATACCCCGGAACGGTACGCGCAGTTTTGACGTCACCTTACGGCTTTCCGGCGCGGCTACGGCAAGTTCTCGACAGACCTCAACAGACGGCGCTTTCAGAAGTTGATCGGCGGTAATTTTCAGCCAGATATCCGTGCGGGTTTTACGGTGGCGGCTGTGAACTGCCGTGGCGTTGAAGTGGCTGCGCCATTTCACGGCCAGTGCGTTCAGCTCTTCCAGGCTGTTGACCGGCTGGAACTTCAGCCCCGGCTCCAGCTTGCGTTCGATTATGTCGCGGGCTTTTTCCACCTGGCCAGTCGCGCGGGCGTTATGCGGCTTGTGCGCTATCAGGTCGATACCCAGCGAGCGGCACATGTTTTTAGTCATACCGGCTGTGTTCGCTGAGCCGGGGTCGAGGTAGAGTATTTTCGGCACGCCGTGCAGCACATCCGCGCCACCGCGCTCCTGCATGGCGTTGATAAGCACAGAACAAAGGTTCTCACCGGATTCCGCACCCATCACGTACTCAACGTAAATCCAGCCGCTGGTGTGGTCGGTAATCTCATAACTCCACACGCGGTCACTGGCGATGCGGGCAATATTGGCTGGCTTGTTCTTGTAGAACTTCGCGCTGTCCATCACCTGTAATCCCTTGTGGCCGTTGCTCAGGTAATAAAGGGTGCAGAGTGAAGCATCAATCTCCCAGACGTGGTTTGGGTGCAGGCTGGCCATCTCAGAAGACGGAGCCGGGGCGTCCAGCTGTTCCGGGTGCAGGCCGTAGTTACGCAGAGCGCGGCTGATGGTGTCCTCAGACAGCGGGAAGAACTCGCCGGTTTCTTCATCCGTTCTGCCTGCGGAGATAAAACCGTTAGTGCGCAGGGTCTCCACCGCATCGGCGATGGAATACAGGCGCTTGCCGTTTTTACGGGTCGCTTCACGCAGGGTTGCAGATATCATTGCGGCTTCGTCGCGGCTCAGTGCGCTGCGACCGGCATCAATGCGCTTTTTACGTTTATCAGTCACAGATACCTCCTTCAGCTTGCGCAGTAGTGTGGCGCGGGAGAGGCCCAGCTCAGCGCAGGCTGCGTCATATACCGCACCGCGCTTTCCATGCCCCGCGTCACGTGCCGCGCGGGCAACAGAAACCAGTCGTTCAGTCAGGGCGGCGCTCATCGGTTACGCCTCCTGCCGGTTAATCTCAGGTTCTGGCTCAGTCAGCCAGGCTGGAGCAGCGTTGCCTGTCGGGGTATCTGGAAGGTCAAAGGTCGAACGAAGGCTGCGGGCGGCATATTCCAGCTCACAAACAAGCCCTGCCATAAAATCTTTGGGCGTATCAATCTGATTTTCTGCGCAATATGCGCACAGAGTTTCAAACGCGCTGAAAAGGCGAACGGTGATGGCTGATTCCGCTTCGGTGGATAATGCTGTTACTTCAGCCCGCAGTTTCTTCACCTCTTCGTCAGGCTTGGGCGGCTGGATACGGGATTTTTTCTCCAGTTTGGTGGATAGCGAGTCAATCTTCTCATTCTTGTCAGCGAGAACACGCTGTTGTGCTGAGTTAGTTTCGCGAGCCTCGCGCAGTGCTGCCTTCAATTCGCGGCTGGTCATGCGATCAATATCATCAAGGCTCATACCGGCAATCGTGCCGCCATCGGCTAATTCGGCAAGGTCTTCATCATCTTCGGTCATCAACTCAAAAAGTTTTGTTTTACCCAAAAGTCCCAGCGCTGGGACTTTTGACTCAAGGGATGGTGATAAATACTTCAACGACGCTTGCATCATTCGATGCGCTGTACTTTTGGGTAATCCCAATTGTCCCGTTACGATCTCGATGAAATCACCATGTGGTTCATTCTCTTTAAGAATTACAAGCCTCTTACCCGCCTCCAGCATGGCCTCAGCGCTCTGAGCCATGTAAAACCGTGTCTCATGAACAATACGATCACGTTCATACGGCAGACCATCACCGAACTGCTGCATGATTTCGAGGCGATGTTCGGACATAGCATTGAGGCTGATATCAAGGTCGCCACTTAATGGCGCATCTTCAACTAATTCAACTGATTGTGATTTTGTACGTCCCATTATTTCTCCTTAACGGCTGCCAGCCATGACACGCTGGTTAATTTCATTGATGCGATCTTGTGCCCTAGCCATCTCGCTGCTGTGTGCCATGGCGATTTGCAAAAGCTGGACACCAGGTGCAAAGCGGCCGTTATCCAGTTTCAGTGCAAGACCTTCTTCAATAAGGGTATTCAACGCCCGGTTGATATTGGCCGGAGATTCTCCGAGGGCTGAGGCCAACTCACCGTTTGAAACACCGTTCAAGGCATGACCGCGAAGCGCTTTAAGAACTCGCAAGATGCGAGAGCCAGAGCTGGAAATATTTGTTTTGCTCATGACGCCTCCTGAAGGATGCCCGGTGTAACTTCTTTGCCAATCACGACAGACAGATCGCGCAGAATGCGATACGTCAGACGTCCACGAGGAAGCTCATTTTTGCCAGCCCAGCGGCTTACCGCTTGGGTGACAGTTCGCGGCTCATAGCCTGCGTTAAGCGCGAACTGGCGCAGGCTACTGCCCCGTTCAACCAGTCGTGCTCGAACCTGTTGTTTGTTCATATGCACCGTGTTCCTGTTGGGTTATGATGTACTCAATATGAATAAGTGTACTTATTCAAAATGAATAACTCAAGTGGGATTTATTTGAAATGAATAAAAAGGCCGTTGATGCAGTGCTTCTGCGACTCATGTCACTGTTTAATGTCGATAACGACAGTGAGCTGGCTCGGGCGCTGAACGTTAACAGACAGACTTTAGCTAGCTGGAGAAAGCGAGACTCTGTGCCTTATTCAATTTGCATAAACATTGCTGAGGAAAGGGGGATCTCCCTTGACTGGTTACTCACCGGCAAGGGGGAGGATGAGTGTGAGGTGCCAAAAGCTGAACCAGCAACGCAAAGCTTCAGTCAAGCAGACCTTAAAATGCTTGAGCTATTAAATCAGCTCGACCCTGAGGTTCGACGAGATCTCATGCGAGGCGCTGAAGAAAAACAGCGTGTAATTGAGATGGAAAAGCAGCTTCAGGAATTGTCCTCAAAGCTTAAAAATTTAAAAAATGTGGGTTAATTTGTTCCTATTAAGAACATTGAAGAGTTAATAATATGACTATACGAAAATTTCTATTACCAACGATTTTTCTTCTGGCTGGGTGTGGTGATAATGCTGACCCTACTGACGTACAAAGCTCAGCAGCAGATCACGCTGTCTTTAGTGTTGAGACCGATAATCCGATTGTAAAGCGCGAGCTGCCTTTTATTCGCCAACAGTGTCCTGGTCTGGACAAATACGCTGTTAATTTCGATAAGTTTGAGGTGTCTGATGACAGCATGCGGCCAGTAACAACAGTGCAATTCCATATCAAAGACGATAATAATATCCCGAATGATTACGCTGCCTCTGGGAATAACTGCTTCTTATTTATATCGAATAATGCCCATGAAGTGAAAATATCTAAATCAGCCTGCCAGTCCGTTTGTCTCGACAGAATGGATGTACCTGGTGGTGATATGGTCATAAAACTCGATAAAGAAAAATCTCGTTAGTCGCACTCACTTCGGGATTAAGGAGGTGATGTAGAAACTTCACCTCCTTTGCTCGCCTAACCGTCAAAAATTACAAATCACTAACTCTTTCCGTCGTGAGGCTTTCCCGGTGACTTTAAGGTTGTAGCTGATATCCACCGTCTGGATATTCAGGCCGTCGAATGCCTGCCGCATTTCCGGGATATCGTTCACCGAAATAATCATATTTCCTTTGATGCTACGCGCCAGTTCCGCCATGTGGTCATAGTTTTCCAGCCCAAACTCCACGCCGTAGCCTTCCGTTCCCCAGTATGGAGGGTCGCAGTAGAACAGCGTATGGGGGCGGTCATAGCGCTTTATGCACTGTTGCCAGTCCAGATGTTCTATCAATGTTCTCGACAGACGCAGATGCGCCATCGACAGTTCTTCTTCAATACGCAGCAGGTTAAAGCGTGGTGCACTGGTGGTCGAAGTACCGAAGGTGTGGTCTGCTACTTTGCCGCCAAATGCCTGCTTCTGGAGGTAGTAGAACCGGGCTGCTCGCTGAATATCAGTCAGCGTTTCTTCTGGCGTATCCTGCAACCATTTGTATATCTGGCGACTCACCAGCGCCCATTTAAACTGCCGGACGAACTCTTCCAGATGGTGTTTCACTACCCTGTATAAGTTCACCAATTCGCCATTGATATCGTTGATAACTTCAGTCTTGCTGGGTGTCTTGAGAAAAAACAGAGCAGCTGCGCCACTGAATGGCTCTACATAACAGGTATGAGCTGGGAAAAGCGGCAAAATATGTTTAGCCAGACGGCGTTTACCGCCGATCCATGGAACGATGGGCAAAGATTGTTCTTTCATTATCCGTAAGCCTTTTACAGTCAGTGAAAATATGGCAGGCTAGTCCGGTCTCGCGAGACTGACTGAACCCTGGTCGGCTCACAGCACACTCTGTGGGTTGATGGCCAGCCCGATGTTAGCGCACCGGGCTGGTCGTTCTTTCACTGTCAGGATGAGGTTTTGGGATGTTCGGTGGCTATTAATGCGGTTTACTGGATGGCGGCATAAGAGCACGTCATTTAGCCGATTTGATGAGGATGTACCTTCCGTTGGAAAAGTATTACACGCTTGATTCCGCTAATAGCCTGCGTTCACTCCATGAGATACCGCTGCGTCACTACACCCCAAAACAGCCAGAGCTGGCTGATTTCCTGAATCAAATGTATCCAGAAGGGTTGTCAAAGCACGGCCATAACTACCTCTACAACCCTGCGCTTTTCGATGAAGACCATCAAAGGGACAGCGCCTTACTGATTGGTCTCATCCTTGAACTTGTACGGCGTAGCGACTTTCCTGATAAACCGTCCCGATATCAGTCGATGTTTGCCTGTCAGGAAATCAGTGAGGTTAAACAATTCAGGGAATTGCTGGCCAACGAGCGTGGTGATGATGGAATACGGACAGCGCCGATATATGAAGTAAGGAACCAGAACCCTGTTCACCGTGGTGATATGAGACTGCTTAACAGTGATGGTCCGCTTCTGGATATATATCGTCGGGCGCATCTGTACTGGTCAGGTGAAAGTCTTACATATGCAAATGGTGAAGATCCATTCTGGGAGATACTGATCCCACTTCCGGCATCAACGGGCAGGCGGGTAACGGAATGAGCAATATGACGGCCAGATAGTTAGCAAGCCGATCTGCTTTTTGGATTGGCGCTGATGGTCAGTCTTATCTGTCCAATGAGTATTCCTTTCAGCTTATTTTCAGGTAGCATTCGTGGCGTTTTCTCCACCTGCTCAAGCGCGGCTTGCATCTCTCTTATTGCCTCTGCAAGATTGTCAGCATTGACGCTGAGGGTGTAAATTTTTGCCGCAGTTTCATACTCATCGCAGGTGATCCCCATCAGGCAGAGTGAGCTTGATTTAGCCGTTACCGAAGTCATACGTTTCCCCTTCAGAAAAATATCTGTGTTTGTTGGCTAGTCAGGTATTGGTGCACCCGGCTTGTCGTTCTTTCAAAGTCATCATGCGTTTTGCCCCATCGCTTCACTATTAACGCTGTTTAAAATCCATTTCCCCCGACATTTGTGATGCTGTCTCCCACACAACAAGGAGACGCACCATGAAAAACCTGAAGAAAATTATTCCCACCGTTAAAAAGCCCCGACTCAGCGGCTGGCTGCTGACCGCTGTGCTGCTGCTCGGTACCATCGGTCTGGTATCGCCGCAGCAGCTGCCGGTGGTGGTCTACAAGCTGTCGCTCATCACGCTCGCCGCGGTACTCGGCTACTGGCTCGACCGTTCGTTGTTCCCCAAAGCCCGCCCCGGCCAGTACCTGAAGCATGATGAAACGCTGATGGCGTCTGGTCGTTACCCGGTACAGACAGGTCTCCACCTGGTCTTTTCTGCCGCATTGATCCGCCGTGCGCTGATTGTTGCAGCGGTCTGTCTGGCCGTGGCGACGGGACTGTAACCATGAGCTGGCCTCAAATCACACTCATCATCCTGCTGGCCTTTGGTCTGAGCGTGACCGCCATCAAGCATGGTGAACCACGCAACGACAGGCATAGCTTCTGGTGGCAGCTTGCTGGCAACCTGGTGATCGCCTGGCTGCTCTGGTGCGGTGGTTTCTTCAGCCAGGCCAGAGCGGCACAGCCTCCGCACGCGGCCCTGCAGTACCGCGCCGATGTGATCCGTAATGCCCGGCTTGAATGGGGAATGTCAGCGCCGGTGGCCGACTTCGCCGCGCAGCTGCATCAGGAAAGCGGCTGGCGACCCGATGCCGTATCGCCGGTGGGTGCTCAGGGGATGGCACAGTTTATGCCCGCCACCGCCGACTGGATTAGTCAGCTGGTACCGGGCCTGAACAGCCGCGAGCCGTTTAATCCTGCATGGGCCATCCGGGCGCTGGTCAGCTATGACCGCTGGCTGTGGCAGCGTGTCAGTGCCGCCGATAACTGTGAGCGGATGGCCATGACGCTGTCGGGCTACAACGGCGGACTGGGCTGGGTACAGCGTGATAAGCGTCTGGCTGTGCAGAACGGGCTGGACGGTACCCGCTGGTTTGAGCATGTCGCCACGGTGAATGCCGGACGCAGCGCTGCCAACTGGCGGGAGAACCGTCACTATCCGCAGCGCATCCTGCACGAACTGGCCCCGCGCTATCTCACCTGGGGAGGCGGCAGCTGTGTGGACTAGCCTGATAAAAAAACTGCCGTGGCGAGGCATGCTGCTGGCCGTTGCGGTTGCGGGCGTATTGTATGGCCTCTACCGCTGGGGCTACAGCGAGGGACACGGCAGCGCTGAGCGCGACGGGAATGCCTCACTCAGTCAGCTGCAGTCGCAGTTCGATACGTACCGCCGTGAGCAGACGGAGATGGAGAACACCGCGCTGCGGGCCTGGGCAAAACGCTATCAGGAGCAGGTAGCCGCAGGCCATCAGGCAGAGGCGACTTACCTTGAGCAGGTATCGCTGCTTGAAAACCAGAACCAACAACTGAAAGAGAAAATTGATGATGTCACACAGCGCTGGATTGATGAAAAAGGCAAGAGCCATCCCATTGAGTGCGTGTTTACTCGCGGTTTCGTGCGCCAGTACAACGCAGCCCTCGGATATGACGACGCATCCGTCAACACCGGTCATTCAAACGCAACTGCCGCCGCTGACACCGGCACTGGCACAGCGTCCCGGCCTCCTGAAGCCCCTGACGCCGGGCTACGCAACTCAGGCGTATCCCAGCGTGACGTCCTCGCCAACATCATCGACAACGCGAAGCAGTGCCGCATCTGGCGAGGCCAGATAAACGGTCTGCTGGACGAACGAGAAGGATTACAGAAATGACGTTGCAGGTTGAATTCTGGACGGTGGTGGGCTTTCTCATCACCTTTATGAGTTTTGTCGGCGGCATCGCCAAATGGTTATTTGGCAAGGCTGAGGAGCGTCAGGCGGCGCGATTCGCTTCGCTTGAGCAGTCGCTGCAGCAGTCCGCCTCCAACTGGGGTGAACTGGAAAAAGAATTTATGCGCTTCCGGGCTGAACTGCCCCTCAATTACGTCCGCCGCGAGGATTACATCCGGGGCCAGACGGTCATCGAGGCCAAGCTGGACGCACTCTACAACAAACTGGAAGTGGTACAACAGTACCGTCATACAGGAGGTCACCATGGTTGATATCGCCCGCGTGCGCCGGGAATCCCTGCGCTGGAGTCTGCTGGTCGCTCTGAACAAAACCCGCCCGTATACCGCCAGCGAAACGCTGCTGCTGGATGTGTCCCGCGCCATCTACCCGGACACCACGCATCTTGAGCTGCGTCGGGAGCTGGACTATCTGGCTGACCGCAAGATGGTTGATCTGGAGAAGAAGCCGTCCGGCGACTGGTTTGCCGATCTGACCCGCCTCGGTGTTGACCTGGTGGAATATACCGTTGAATGCGGCCCCGGCATTGCCCGCCCGGAAAAGTACTGGAGTGAATGATGGCCAGACGCAGCACGATAGATAAGCTGCCGGAAAACGTGCGGCGCTGGCTTGAGCGGGCGCTGAATGAATCCGGCTTCAGCGGCTATTCCGAACTGGAATCCCTGCTGCGTGAGCAGGGTTACGTCATCAGCAAATCAGCTATTCATCGCTATGGTCAGAAGATTGAGCGCCGCTATGGTGCCATCCGTGCGGCCACCGAAGCGGCCCGTATGCTGACCGAGGGGGCGGCTGACGATCAGGATGCGCGTTCGGAAGCCGTCATCGCCCTGATCCAGACCGAGCTGTTCGAGAGTATCGTCCAGCTGCAGGAAGCAGAAGAAGGCGAAGTCGACCCCAAAGAGCGCGTGGCGCTGCTGTCCAAGGTCGCTAAAAACGTGGCCACGCTGTCCCGCGCCTCCGTCAACCTGAAGAAATTTCAGAGCGAAGTCCGTGACCGCGCCCGACTGGCGGCGGGTAATGCCGAGAAGATTGCCCGCAAGGGTGGCCTGTCTGCTGATGCCGTACAGGCGCTGCGACGTGAAATTCTGGGGATTGCCACATGAGTCAGCTTGCTCCCGTTTTGCCTGATACCTCGGCGCTGGATGTGCCCGCTGTTCTGATGCCTTACCAGCAGCGCTGGGTGGCAGATACCTCTCCGCTCAAGGTGATTGAAAAGAGTCGCCGTACCGGTATTACCTGGGCTGAGGCATCCGATAACGTGCTGACCGCTGCCTCTTCGGCACCTGCGGGTGGCATGAACGTCTATTACATTGCCTATAACCAGGACATGACCGTTGAGTATATCCAGGCCTGTGCCATGTGGGCGCGGGCATTCAACTACGCCGCCAGCGAGATTGAAGAAGGTTTCTGGGAAGAGGACGAAGACGATAAGCATATCAAGACCTACACCATCAAGTTTCCCGACTCCGGCTTCCGCGTTGTCGCGCTGTCCAGTCGCCCGTCTAACCTGCGTGGCCGTCAGGGCATTATCGTTATTGATGAGGCCGCGTTCCATGAGCAACTGGATGAACTGCTGAAAGCGGCGCTGGCGATGCTTATCTGGGGCGGTAAGGTGCGCGTTATCTCTACCCATGACGGTGACGACAACCCGTTCAATACGCTTATTGGCGATATCCGTGCCGGACGTCAGGGGGGCAGCGTACAGCGAATTGCCTTCAAAGAAGCCGTTGCGCAGGGTTTGTTTCACCGTGTCTGCCTGCGAACCGGGAAGGAATGGACGCAGGACGCTGAACAGGCGTGGATGGCGTCGGTGTACAAGTTCTACGGCACCGGCGCATCTGAAGAGCTTGACTGTATCCCGGCCAACGGCGGCGGTGCCTGGCTGTCCCGCGCGTTGATTGAGTCCCGTATGTCACCTGATACGCCGGTGCTACGCCTGACCTGCCCGGAGGGCTACGAGCTGAAGCCCGACGCTGAGCGCTTCAGTGAAACGCAGGACTGGCTGGATGAGAATCTGAAGCCGCTGCTGGAGGCGCTCCCCGCTGATGCCCGCTCTTTTTTAGGGCGTGACTTTGGCCGCAGCGGTGACCTGTCGGTGGACTATCCATTGCTGCAGGAGAAGAACCTGGTACGCCGCGTACCGTTCGTGATGGAACTGCGTAATGTGCCGTTCAAACAGCAGGAACAAATCACCTGGTACCTGATGGACGGCCTGCCAAACCTGATGGGCGCGGCACTTGATGCCCGAGGTAACGGCTCCTATCTGGCGGAGTATGCCATGCAGCGCTACGGCTCCAGCCGGGTGAAGCAGGTCATGCCTACTGAGAGCTGGTACCGCGAACATATGCCGCCGGTCAAGGCTGCGCTGGAGGATGGCAACCTGATTGATTTGCCGAAGGATGAAGACACGCTGGATGATCTGCGGGCCGTTCAGGTGGCTAACGGCGTTCCCCGCGTGCCTGAACAGCGGTCAAAAGCGAAGTCGGACAGTGGCAAACGCCACGGGGACTCGGCTATCTCGCTGGCGCTGGCGTACTTTGCCAGCCGTGAAATTAACAAAGGGCCGGTGAAGGCAAGCTCACGCCGTCGTCGCCAGTCGGCCCGCATGCTGGAGGGTTACTGATGCCGCGTGGACTCTGGGTTTCACCCAATGAATTTGTCAGTTTTGCCGAGCCGAACAAGACGCTGACGGAGCAGATTGCGTCCCGCAGCCGCTCTATCGACTTCTTCGGTCTGGGGATGTACCTGCCCAATCCCGATCCTATCCTAAAATCGCAGGGCCGGGATATCCGCATCTATCGCGAGCTGCGCACCGACCCGCTGGTTGGTGGCTGTATCCGCAGGCGCAAAGCGGCGGTGAAGTCGCTGGAGCGTGGGCTTGAACGTGGTCATGCCCCGGAGCGGGTATTCAGCTTTATTAATGACATGCTCGACGACCTTGATATCTCCCGCATCATCGGCGAGATGACCGACGCCGTGCTCTACGGGTACCAGCCCTGCGAAATCATGTGGGGCCGTTCGGTTAAGTCCTGGGCCATCACCGATATCGTGGGCAAACCACCCGAGTGGTTCCAGTTCGACAACGACAACCTGCTGCGCTTCCGGGCTAAAGACGCCGGGCTGGAGGGCGAACCCGTACCGCTGAATAAATTCGTGGTACCGCGTCAGGATGCGACCTACGACAACCCGTATGGCTTCCCTGATTTGTCGATGTGCTTCTGGCCTGTGACGTTCAAGAAAGGCGGGATGAAGTTCTGGGTGCGCTTTGCCGAGAAATTTGGCTCGCCGTGGGTTATCGGTAAGCATCCACGCGGTACGGCTCAGGGCGAGATTGACCTGCTGCTGGATTCCATGGAAGCCATGGTCGAGGACGCCGTGGCGGCTATTCCTGACGATTCCTCTATCGAAATCAAAGAGGCCGCAGGCAAAGCCGACAGCAGCGATATTTATCAGAATCTGATTACGCTCGCCCGCAGTGAAATCTCTATTGCCCTGCTGGGGCAGAACCAGACCACGGAGGCGAACAGCAACCGCGCCTCTGCGCAGGCCGGGCTGGAAGTCACCAGTGATATCCGCGATGCCGACGCCGAGATTGTGGTGAGTGCAGTGAATCAGGTTATCCGTCAGGCCGTCTCGCTGAACTTTGGCGATGTGGCCAGCCCCGTCTGGAAGATGTGGGAACAGGGAACCGTTGACGATACGCAGGCCACCCGCGATGAGAAACTCAGCCGCGCCGGTGTGGTCTTCACGCCGCAATACTTCAAACGCGAGTACCAGCTGCTGGACGGTGATATTGACGAGACACCGCCTTCAGAACGCCAGAAGAACAACATACTGCCGCTGTCGTTCGCCGAGGCGATTGATGCCGATATTCAGGCTCAGCAGGATCTGGATGATGCACTGGATATTCTGATGAACGGCGGCTCGTTAAACGGCGTGCTTGAGCCGGTGCTGGCCCCGCTGTTTAAACAGGTTGAGGGCGGTGTTAACCCCTCGGAGCTGCTGGGTGCGCTGGCCGAACTGTATCCGCAGATGAACGCGGATGACCTGCAGGAGCGACTGGCCCGTATCCTGTTTATCTCAACACTCTGGGGGCGTCTGCATGAGCGTAACAACGGCTGAGCTGGCGTACTGCATGACGCTTCCCCCGAAGCGGGCTATCAACTACCTGAAATCCAAAGGGTATAAAATCACCTGGGACTGGGAAGAGATGTGGCAGGATGCGCATGCCCGCGCTTTTACCGTCGCCAAAGTGACCCGCCTTGATATTCTGGAGGATATCCGAAGCGCCCTGCAGAAGGCGCTGGACGAAGGGAAGACAGACCGCTGGTTCCGAAAGGAGCTGGAGCCGGAGCTGCAGCGTAAGGGATGGTGGGGGCCGCGTGACACCACCGACCCGGTAACGGGTGAGCCGGTGACTATCCAGCAGGGTAGCCCGTGGCGTCTCGATACCATTTTTCGTACCAATACGTCCGTACTCTACAGCGCCGGGCGCTGGGCCGAACAGATGGAGAACGTCGACGACAGGCCGTACTGGATGTATACCGGCATCAACGACAGCCATACCCGCAAGGCGCATCTGCTGCTTCACAATCTGGTGCTGCGTTATGATGACCCGTTCTGGCAGGCGTTCTACCCGCCGAACGGCTGGCGCTGTCGCTGCGGGGTGATTGCCCTGAGCGCGGCAGACGTGCGCGCCCGTGGTCTGAAGGTGGTGAATTCAGGTTCTGCTATGGGCTGGGAGCTGAAGCTGGTGTCGGAGAAAACCGGCGAGATGCAGCAGGTGGCCACATTCAACACCGGTACCACGAAGGTGGCCACCGACGTCGGCTGGTCTTATGCGCCGGGTGCGGCCTACCGTCCTGACCTTGCCCGGTATCAGGGCACGCTACAACCGCTGGCACAGCGGGAACTGAGAGGATAACGATGGCTTCCGATAATCTGGTCAACATCACCATTAACGATGAATCCCTGCGCCGGAGCCTGCGGGCGCTGGATTTAGCCGCCACAGACCTGGAGCCTGCGATGCGCAAAATCGCCGGAACCCTGCTGGCGGAAACGCAGTTTAACTTTCTGGATGAGGGCCGTCCGGGCTGGACGCCGTCGCTCGCCGCGCAGGATCGTGATGGTCAGACGCTGCAACTCACCGGGCGGCTGATGGGGTCAGTGACCACCGACCATGACGACAGGCAGGCAGCGGTTGGCACCAACGTCGTTTATGGCCCGATTCACCAGTTCGGTGGTAAAACGGGGCGCAATGAGTCCGTTGAGCTTCCGGCCCGCCCGTTCCTGCCGATGACCGGGGACGGTGAGCTGCAGTCTGATGTGGTCGTTCCCATTCTCGATACGATTGTGCGTCATCTTGAATCTGCGGCCCGTCGTTGATTTTAACCCTCCGGGACGGGCGATTTACCGCGTTACCCGCCCCGAAGCCTTTATAAAGGTTTACAGCCCCCTCGTTTACGGCTTTAATCGCTCCTGCTTCCCTCTCTCTGTCGTATCCCCCCTTATTTTTTCTAAAGCAGATTAAAAGCGCTCTTCGCGGCTTTTCCACAAACTGTCTCCGACAACATCACGCGGGACAGCAAAATGTCAGCCATTCATATTTTCAAAGCCGGTACTCATACCGACATGCACGGCACGAAACTGCCGTTCACGCAAAGCGACCTTGCCGCCTGCGTAAAAGCCTATGACCCGTCCGTCCATGAAGCGCCGCTCGTTATTGGTCACCCTAAAACGGAAGACCCGGCGTGGGGCTGGGTGAAATCCCTGTCACTCAGCGGCGCTGACCTGCTGGCCGAGCCTGAACAGCTCGACCCGCAGTTTGCCGAGCTGGTAGGCAACGGGCGTTTCAAGAAAGTTTCCGCCTCGTTCTATCTCCCTGATTCACCCAATAACCCGAAACCCGGCACGCTTTACCTTCGCCACGTCGGTTTTCTGGGGGCGCAGCCTCCCTCTATTAAGGGGCTGAAGCAGGTGTCATTTGGCGAGTCAGAAGAAGGCGTCGTCGAGTTTGCCGACTGGGGCGATATCACCAATGCCTCTCTCTGGGGACGGCTGCGTGACTTTCTGATCAGCCAGTTCGGGCTGGATGAAACCGACAAGGTACTTCCGTCATGGCAGGTTGATTCCCTGCGCGAAGAAGCGTACCGCGAGCCGGTGCAGGCCGTGCCGGACTTCAGCGAACCAAACCCTAACCCTCAACAAGAGAACGACACGATGACCAAAGAAGAAATTGAAGCCCTTCAGGCGGAAAACACCCGCCTGAAGGCTGAGGCCACCCAGCGAGCCGAACTGGATGCAAAGAGTCAGCAGGAGAAGCTGCACGCTGACAACGTTTCCTACGCTGAGAAACTGGTAAGCGGCGGTCAACTGGCCCCGGCAGCGAAGTCCGTTGTTGTCGCCATTCTGGATGCGGTCTCTGCTGGCGATAAGCCGGTGGAATTTGCCGAAGGCGACACCCGCACACCGCTTGCCACGGCGTTCAAGACATTGCTGGATGGCTCGGCACCGGTGCTGAACTTTAGCGAGCATGCAACCAAAGACCGTGTGGATACCGGTGTTTCAACGTCTTCAGCAGAGTTTGCTGAAGCCGACCCAGAGCGTCTGGCGCTGCATCAGAAAGCGCTGGATTTGTCGAAAAAAGAAGGCATCAGCTACGACGCTGCTGTCTCACGCTGCCTGTAATTAAGGAGAGAGCATGTCTGATTATTTAAAGGGTAAGCGCGTCGTTGATCCGGTGCTGACCAGCATCGCACGCGGCTATAAAAATGCCGCGTTCATCGGTGAGCACATCTTCCCGATTGTCCAGACCGACAAGGAAGGCGTGACCGTGCCGACCTTCGGTAAATCGGCTTTTGTGGAGTACGACACCGAGCGTGCCGTGGGAGCTGACAGCAACGTCCTGGTACGTGAGAAAACCGGCAAACTGGATCTGGTTCTTAATGAGCACGATCTGGCCGCGCCGGTGGACTATCGCGAGCAGGCGGAGTCAATGTTCAACGAAGAAGCCAAAGCCATTCGTCGCGTCACCAGCGGCGTCAACCTGAAGCGTGAACTGTACGCAGCCCGCCTGGCCCAGGATAAAAACGTCTACCCGGCATCGTCCGTTAAAGCACTGGCTGCCGCTGAACGCTGGGTGGATGGCAAGGGTAATCCAATCACCGTCATCGAAGCCGGTATCGAGGCTGTACGTAACAAAACAGGCCTGCGCCCGAACCTGATGACCATGGGTGCCAGCGTCATGTCACTGCTGAAGTTCCATCCGGCGATCCAGGCCGCGATCGGAGCCAACGAGCGCAAACGCATCACCATCGAGATTTTGAAAGACCTTTTCCAGCTGGAAGACGTGGTGATCGGTGAGCCGGTATCCATGGCCTCAATGAAAGACGCACAGAATAAGGACAAGACCCCGACCGATGTCTGGGCCGATAACCTGATGCTGCATTACGTCGGTAAACCCCAGCCGGGCACCGACAGTGCCGACGAAAACGAACCATCGTTCGGTTATACCCTGCGTCGTAAGGGCATGCCGGTGGCGGACAAATACGACGGCGTCGGCGGCAAGGTGAAGTACTGCCGTTATACCGATATCTACAAAGTCGCCGTGGTCGGCGGTGATGCCGGGTATCTCGTCACCAACATTGTGAAATAAGGAGAGCGTCATGGGTACCACTCAGCAGGTCATTCTGACCACCACCGTTACGGCCAGTGCGGCGCTAACCCAGCAGCGTTTTGTCGGTGCCGATAATGCCCCCTGTCAGGCCGGTGCTGTGGCACTCGGTGTGGCAGAAGTTGATGCCGCTGCCGGTGATTTAACCCCGGTCAACGTTCTGGGTATCGTCGCCGTCGAAGTCGGCGCGGCTGTCACAAAAGGCCAGAATGTCCAGTCCGATGCCAACGCCTGCGCAGTTCCCCAGACTGCCGCTTCGGGCGACACCCCAGCGGGTATTTCTGCCGGGATTGCGCTGGATGAGGCGCTGGCAGAAGGCGACGTTATCCACATCCTGCGCGGGGTGTGACATGTACTGCACCCTGGCGGATTTGCTTGAGCAGGTACCGGAAAGGACGCTCATTGAGCTGACTAACGAGTCGGTTGGCTTTGATGAGCAACCTCCGGTCAATGCTACCGTGGTTGAGAGTTGCATCCGCTACGCCGGTGAACTGATAGATGCCCACCTGCGTGGGCGCTATACCCTGCCGCTGACGGAAGTGCCGACCGTTCTGCGGGACATTGCCATCACGTTGACCCGATACCGTCTGTACGTCCGCCGTCCTGAAGGTGACCTGCCTGACACCGTGAAGGACGATAACAAGGAAGCACGACGGCAACTGGAGGCCATTCGCGACGGGAAACTCACGCTGGGGCTGCAGTCGACTCAGAAAGATGTGCCTGAGTCCGGCGAAATCCGGGCACGGGCACGCCGTCCCACCTTTGGCGGGCGCGATGGCTTACTGGAGAAATACTGATGAACGTTCTGCCCGTTATTGACGCGGTTGTCGCCCGCCTTAGGGAAAAACTCCCGACGCTTGCGGTGGAATACTTCCCGGAAAAACCAGCGGAATACCGCCTCAACCATCCGAAGGGAGCGCTGTTGGTGAGTTATGCCGGGTCGCGCTTCGACAAGCCCAATGATATCGGTGCGGTGATCCAGCCTCAGACCATCCAGCTGTGCGTCACGGTGGTCTTCCGCCAGCTCAACGGTAAACAGGGCGCGGTGGATGTGCTCGACGTGGTGCGCCGCATTCTCGGCGGCTACACCCCGCCGAACTGCCGCCGCCGTATCTGGCTCACCCGCGAGGTGTTTATCGGTGAGGTCAAGGGGCTGTGGCAGTACGCCCTCGACTTTGCAACGGAAAGCGTCTTTATCGAAGACAGCGACTTACCGTCCGGCCCGCTGTTAACCGAAGTGAATTATGAGGAAAACGAGTGATGAAAGAATACCGCTATTCCGGCCCGGCCAGCGGCGTCACGCTGTCGGACGGAACCGAAATCCTGCTCTGGTCAGGGAAGAACGTCACCCTGCCGGAGGAACATGACTATGTGAAGGTACTGGTGGCGCTGAAGCATTTGACGCCGGTGCCTGAAGAAACCAAACCCGCCAGCACACCCGCGCCTCAGTTACCAAAGCGCAAGAACGGCGGCGACAACGATGTGAAAACGGAGGACTCCCATGGCAGCTAACTATCTGCATGGTGTCGAAACCATTGAGGTCGAAAACGGTGCCCGCCCGGTTAAGACGGTGAAGTCCGCTGTTATTGGTCTGATTGGTACCGCCCCGATGGGTGACGTCAATACGCTGGTGCAGTGCCTGTCTGAGAAAGATGCTTCCGTCTTTGGCAACCAGCTTACTGGCTTTACCATTCCGCAGGCGCTGGATGCCATCTACGACCATGGCGCAGGCACTGTTCTGGTGATTAACGTGCTTGATCCAGCTGTGCATAAAACCGCTGTAGCCGATGAAGATGTAACGTTCGATAAAGCGACGGGCAAAGCCCGGCTGGCTAATCCAGTGGTCGCGCAGCTGGTACTGAAACCGGCCAGCGATGGTCAGCCCTATGTCGAGGGTGAAGACTACTCGCTTGATGCGCAGAGCGGCGTGATTACCAGCCTCGGGAAAAGCATTGCGGCGGGCGCAACCGCGACGGCCAGCTATAACCATGCTGACCCGACCAAAGTCACCCCGGCTGATATCATCGGTGCTGTTAACGCAGCGGGCAACCGTACCGGCATGAAGCTGCTTAATGACAGCTTCAACCTGTTTGGCTACTTCGCCAAAATCCTGATTGCTCCTGTGTTCTGCACCCAGAACAGCGTCTCTGTCGAGCTTATCGCCATGGCTGAGAAGCTGGGGGCGGTGACCTACATCGACGCACCGATTGGCACCTCCTTTGCGCAGGCGCTGACGGGACGTGGCCCGGAAGGCACTATCAACTTTAACACCAGCTCCGACCGCGTCCGTCTCTGTTATCCACACGTTAAGGTCTATGACGCGGCCACCAACAGCGAACGACTGGAACCACTGAGCCAGCGTGCTGCCGGTCTGCGTGCCAAAGTTGACCTGGATAAGGGTTACTGGTGGTCTTCATCCAACCAGGAAATCATGGGCATCACCGGTGTGGAGCGTCAGCTGTCGGCGATGATTGACGACCCGCAGAGCGAGGTGAACCTGCTTAACGAACAGGGTATCACCACGGTCTTCAGCAGCTACGGCAGCGGCCTGCGTCTGTGGGGCAACCGTATGGCAGCATGGCCAACGGTGACGCATATGCGCAACTTCGAGAACGTGCGTCGCACTGGCGATGTGATCAACGAGTCCCTGCGCTACTTCAGCCAGCAATACATCGATATGCCCATCACCCAGGCACTGATTGATGCGCTGACGGAATCGGTCAACGCCTATGGTCGTAAGCTGATTGGCGACGGGGCGCTGCTGGGCTTTAAATGCTGGTTCGATCCGGCCCGTAACGAAGAGACGGAACTGGCCGCCGGTCACCTGTTGCTGAGCTATAAATACACGCCACCACCGCCGCTGGAGCGACTGACGTTTGAGACCGAGATCACCTCGGAATACCTGTTAACCCTGAAGGGGAATAGCTGATGGCAAAGATTGAAATCAACCGCATCACCAATGCCAACATCTATCTCGATGGCGCTAACCTGCTGGGCCGGGCCGAGGAGGTCAAACTCCCTGACGTGTCCATGACCATGCAGGAGCACAAAGCGCTGGGGATGGTGGGCAAGGTGGAACTCCCGGCAGGCTTTGACAAAATGGAAGGCGAGATCAAGTGGAACAGCTTCTATCGCGATGCCATGTTGTCTGCCGCAAATCCGTATAAATCGCTGGCCCTGCAGTGCCGCTCCAGCGTGCAGCGCTACAGCTCGCAGGGACTGATTGATGAAATCCCACTGGTCACCTTCCTGACGATCATGTTCAAGAAGAACCCGCTGGGAACGTTCAAGCAGCACGAGAATGCTGAGTTCTCCAGCAGCTTCACCTGCACGTACATCAAGCAGGTGCTGGACGGTGAAGAACTGCTGGAGCTGGACTATCTGGCCAACATCTTCCGCGTCGGCGGCGTTGACCAGCTGACTGACTACCGCATCAATATCGGGGGCTGACGGTGACCGTCGAGATTGAAGACAAAGGCGGGAACTGCGGTTCTATTGGCATGGGGAATGGTACCTGGTTCACCATTCTGGATATTCCGGGGGTGGAAAACCTTTTTAATATCCGCAAAACCAATGATCCGATTGACTGTACCCGTTCAAAGGCCCGCAAGCTGGCTGATTTGATTGAAGCCTGGACGCCACCCGACCACTGGTTCACTGGCATCGGTAAAGCCGAAGGAAAAGCGCTACTCATTGCGTTCCTGCGCAACTGCAAGGGGTTTCGCACTCACTGATATAACAGGGGCTTCGGCCCCTTTCTTCTTAATCCCCTTTAATATCTGTCGCCCTCCTTACCGGACATACTGCTCTGAACTTACACAGGAGCACGAACATGTCACAAACCAAATCTGAAGCTGAACTCTTTATTCTGAAATACCCTTTCACCACAGCGGCGGGTGAATCAATCCCCCAGCTCACCCTTAAACGCCTGACGGTTAAAGACCTCAAGCAGGTTAAAAAAGTCCACAAAGACCCGAATGACTGGGATGAACCACTGATTTCCCGCAGCACCGGTCTGCTTCCTGAAGACCTGGATAATATGGATTTAGCGGATTATCTGGATCTACAGAAACGATTTCAGCAAATCACTGGGCTGGGCAAGGGCAACGAAGACGCTGATGCAGGCGCAGGGGCTGCTGGCGAGGTGGTTTAGGTTTCAGCCGGGGGAGATTGATGCCCTCGATACTGACGATCTGGAAATGTGGCTGGATCAGGCTGAAGAGCAAATCAAAAGCGAGTACGGCGACAATCAGTAGTTCTCCAGCCCTAAGCAGCCGCACTTCGCGGCTGTTCTTTATGGTTCCCCATCATTTCCCTCCTGTCTTTTTGCTTTCAGAGGATAACCACCGTGGCCAGTGAATTTTCAGTTGGCGTCATCATTGGCGGCATTGTTGGAAGCAGCTTTCGCTCTGCCGTCAGCGGTACCCGACGCGCCCTTGACTCTCTCGGCGATACGTCACGCCGCCTTCAGGAGCGTCAGAACGCTTTAACCCGTGCAACAGAACGCTATGGTCAGCTGGGTTCTTCCCGGATGCAACGCCTCAACAGCGATCTGCTGCGCGTGAGTCGCACAATGGAGCAGATTGAACGCCAGCAGCGCCGTCTGTCGGCGGTATCGGCCACCAGTGATGCGCTTAAATCCAACCGTATGGCGCTCTATGGTCAGGGGGCAGAGACTTACGGTATCGCCCGAACGCTGGGCGCACCGGTCATGGCCTCTGTCAAACAATATTCATCGTTTGAATCTCAGCTACGCGATATCAGTGTCACCGGCGATCTGGATTCAAGGCAGGAACAGGCCATCGGTACTGCCATTCGTCGGGCATCTCTGCAGGTCAATCAGCTCCAGGAATCTCTGTTGGGTGGCGTTGGCCAACTGGTTGCCGATGGCATGAATCCGCAGCAGGCAGCGACCTTTGCCGGGATGCTGGGTAAAGCGGCCACGGCCACCAAAGCGGATATGACTGACCTCGCCAAAATGACCTATGCCTTTAGTGATGCGCTGAAAATTACCGATGCCAAAGAGCTGGAGCAGGCGTTTGGGATTGCGGCAACCGGGGCCAAGCTCGGTTCGTTTGAGCTGAAGGATATGGCGAAAGCGTTACCCGGTATGGCCAAAGCCTTCGCTGCACGTGGTATTTACGGTAAAGACGCCATAACCCAGATCGTCGCCAGTCTGGAAGTGGGTAAAGGCAGCGGCTCAGCGGAAGAAGCCGTCACCAATATGTCCAACTGGCTGGCGGCAATGGGACGCGGAGATACCACGCAGAAATACGCTAAGGCTGGCGTGGATTACCAGGGGTCAATGCAAAATTATGTAGCCCAGGGTCTCTCTCAATATGAAGCCTCTCTGATGATTGCCAATCGATTTATCGACGGTAAAGGCAAGGCATTCGTACAGCAATGGAAAGCTGCAGGCTCAAGAGGTGATCAGGAAGGCCAGCAAAAGCTGATGGAGTCCTTCGGGCTGGCGGAAGTCTTTACTGATATTCAGACCGTCAACCATCTGCTGTCGATGCGTCAGGGCTGGGATAAATACCAGTCTAACAAGCAGGAAATGAATACGCCTTCGGCAATGGCTACTCTGGACAAGGATGCAGCGAAACAGAATGATACGCTCGAAGGGCGCTGGCGCAGAACACAGATTGGCTTTAACGACTCGGCTATCAGCATCGGTGAATCATTACGCCCGGCGTTGATCCAGTTAGGGGAAACGTTCATCCCAATAATGAACAGCGTTGGGAAATGGATCGCGGCTAATCCGCAACTCGTGAGCGGTACGATCCAGGTAATCGGTGCATTACTTGCATTCAAGATGGCCACCATCGGCCTCAAGCTCGGGCTGAATCTTCTTATTTCCCCTTTCGTCAATGTCTGGAAAAACGCCGTGCTCCTTCGGGCCAACTGGCTGCGGCTATCGCTCGCGCTGGGTGAAGGCGGCAAACTCCGCTGGCTGGTGACCGGCTTCAACACGGTCGCCAAAGGAGCCGGAACACTGGCCCGCGTGCTCGGTGGTGGGCTGGTTCGTGGACTAATGCTCGCGGGTCGTGCCGTTCTCTTCATAGGTCGGGCGCTGCTGATGAATCCCATTGGACTAATCATCACTGGCGTAGCCATGGCCGCTTATCTGATCTACCGCTACTGGCGGCCAATTTCTGCTTTCTTTAAACGAATGTGGGCGCAGGTCACCTCTGCGTTTAGCAGTGCCTGGAGCGGTATTAAATCGGCGTGGGGCAGCGTCAAAGGTTGGTTTTCTGGTATCTGGGGCAGTATTAAGACGGCATTTAACGGCGGTATAGTTGGCATCAGCAAACTCATCATGAACTGGTCGCCCCTTGGGTTGTTCTATAAAGCCTTTGCCGGGGTCATGAGTTGGTTTGGCGTCGACTTGCCGAAAAACTTTACTGACTTCGGCGGCAACCTGATTGCCGGGCTGGTGAACGGGATCGGCAATAAACTTGCGGCCGCAAAAGATACCATCGTTAACTTTGGTAATTCGATCTCCGGGTGGTTTAAAGAAACCCTGGGTATTCACTCCCCGAGCCGCGTGTTTATGGGCTTTGGTGACAATATTGGCCAGGGGGCCGCTATCGGCCTGCAGCGTACCACACCACTGGCCGCACTCGCGGGTCAGCGTCTGGCCACCGAAATGACACCGGATGTTCCCCGCATCCCGTCGCCGGAAATCATGGCAGCGGGTTATTCAGGTCATGGCGCGGCAGCAGCCGGTGGCGGAACGACTGGTGGTATTCATGTCAGCTTTAATCCCCAGTTTTACCTCAATGGCAAAGAGGCTGCCGCACCTGCCGGGCTTACCGGCGCACTGAATATGAGCCTGCATGAGCTGGAGAAAATGCTTGAGCGCCTTATGGCTCAGCAACAACGCAGGAGGTACGAATAATGTTTGCGGTACTGGGTGATATTGAGTTCGAGCTGATTACCTACTGGGACGGCTTCGAGGCCACATTCGGCGTCGATTATGCCGAACATGCCCGCATCGAAGGAAAGCCCGGTCTGCAGTTCGTTGGCGACAAGCTGGACGAAATCCAGATAAGCCTGGTCTTCCATCAGCATTATTGCGTACCCGACGTGGAGCTGGCGAGACTGCGAACGGCCATGAAGTCCCATCAGGCGCTGGCGCTGGTCTTCGGGAATGGCGACTATCGTGGCTGGTTCGTCATTACCGACGTGACCGCGACCAGCGAACAGACCGATAGCACCGGCAACGTGCTGGCCGTCAACGCCACTGCATCGATGCGGGAGTATATCGGCGACCCGAAGAACCCGCTGCAGCCGCCTGCAATACGCACGCAGGTTCCCGGTGTCGGGGCGGTTTCGGGTGCCGTTCCTTCCCCTTCCGGGGTGGCGCAGTACGTCCGCGACGGTGTCAATTATGCCAAACAGGCGCAGTCCGTTCTCCAGACCACCATCAGTGCCGTTCGGGTGGCGCAGAAAATGAAGGATAACCCCGCCGTCGCTCTGACCCGCGTGCCGGGGCTGATGAGCGGACTGGGCAACGTGTCCGGGGCATTAGGTCAAAGCGTTCCGGCATTTAATGCGCTCTCAGAATCCATGCCTGATGCCGTCAGTCTGGCCAGAGCCACCAGTGATGCGGCCACGTATGTGCAACAGGCCCAGTCTTCGCTGAATGGCGTTGACGGCAGCAATATCGCTGCGGCGCTGGATGCCGTTTCCGGGCAGCTTAACTCCGCCAGCACCACCTTCACCCGCATGTCGCCGGGGTTAAGCTCAATGGCCGCCAAAATTCTGGCGAGGAGTGTGTGATGTTTCTTGAACATGTCACCCGTGACGGAGAGCGCTGGGACGCTCTCGCATGGCAGTACTATGGCGACCCGCTGGGTTATCCCCGGATTATCGCCGCTAACCCGCATGTAGCCATCACGCCGATGCTCCCCTCCGGGTTGTTGCTATTGATCCCGGTTATCGAGGCTGCCGATGCCAGTACAGAAGAGGATATTGCCCCATGGCTGAGGTAAACAGCACCACACAGGCCGCATCAGCGTTGACCGGCATCAGCGACGTTCTGAGTCCGGTATTCACCCTGTGGTATCTGCAGAAGAACATCACTAACGATATCGCACCTTATGTCACCCGCGTGACCTACAGCGACAACATCAAAAGCGAGTCCGACACCATTGAGGTGGAGCTGGACGACACCGATGGTCGGTGGCTTGATAAGTGGTATCCGGGCAAGGGTGACACGCTGACGCTAAAGATGGGCTATCAGGGCGAGATACTGCTGTCCTGCGGTACGTTCTCGATAGATGAGATCGAAATGAGTTCGCCCGCGTCCGTTGTCGCTATCCGGGGCGTGGCCACATCGGTTAACAACGCCTTACGGACTAAATCCAGTCGCGGCTTTGAGAGCACCACGCTGGCCGCTATTGCCGGACGTATCGCCAAAAAGCATCAGCTGAAGCTGGTTGGCAGCATTGAATCCATCAAAATTGACCGGGTGACGCAGTATGCCGAAACGGATGTCAGTTTCCTGCGTCGACTGGCCAGCGAGTATGGCTATGCGGTGAAGGTCGTTAGTGACCAGCTGATTTTCTCCCATCTGGCCACGCTTCGTGGACAGGAGCCGGTTAAGCAACTGAAACCGCAGGATGTCGCCCGCTTTTCCCTGCGCGACACCATCAACCGGGTCTACAAGTCCGCAAAGGTGAAACACCAGAAGAGCAGCAGTAAAAAGCTGATCGTCTACGAGGCTGATGGTGGCACCAGTGAAAGCGATAAACAGACCAAAGGCGGCAAGGTCACGAGCGCCGACTCACTGAAGGTCAACAGCCGCGTCAGCGACCCTGACAGCGCAAAAATCAAGGCGGACTCCGCACTGGCCAGCCATAACGAATATCAGCAGAACGGCTCCCTGACGTTAATGGGCACGCCACAGCTGACAGCGGGCAACAAAATTGAACTGGTGGGTTTTGGTCAGTTATCCGGGCCATGGCTGATAACCACAGCCCGACACGCTTTTGACCGCAACAGCGGTTATGTGACGGAACTGGACGTGGCGCGGGGGCCGGTGACTCAGGGCAAGGCGAAAAAAGGCAACAAGACCGGCAAGACCCAGACGCTGACCGTCTACAAACCGGACGGCAGCACCTCAACGGTAATAAAGGAGAAGAAAAAATGACAGGTGTAACTCTGCAGACCGGAACAGTCAGTGCTGTTGATGCTGATGGAGTGAAAGCCCGCGTCCGGTTGCCTGAGTGCGACAATATGCGCACCAACTGGCTTGACGTCCTGCAGCGCAATACCCAGAACAGCAAAGACTACTGGCTCCCGGATGTGGGAGAACAGGTCAAAGTGCTGCTGGACGAAAATGGTGAGGATGGCGTTATTCTCGGCGCAGTCTATTCAGACGTCGATAAGCCGCCATTCAGCAACAAAGACGTTCGCGGTACAACATTCAGCGACGGGGCCGAGTTCAGCTATAACCGCGCTTTGCACACGCTCACCATCCGGGGTGGCATCGAGCATATGGTGATTGAATGCAGCGCTGACGTGACGGTGAAAACTCAGAAAGCCACGATAGATGCCCCTGAGACCGAAATCACCGGCAACCTTCTGGTCGGAGGTAAACTGACCTATGAAGGCGGCATGGCAGGCTCTGGTGGCGAAGGTGCTGCCGCGACAATTCAGGGCAACGTCGAGATTGAAGGGAACGCCCACTCAACCGGGAGCATGCTGTCAGACGGCGATAACTCCAACCACCACTCCCACTGAATCTTCTTAAACGCCTTTAATATCGGCGTCCCCGCGCAGGGGCAATACTGCCCCTATGAAAACAACCTCCGTATTCTGGCAACCGGCCCTGCAGGCCCCCGGCGAAATCGTCCAGGGGCTGGATGATATCTGGCAGGCCATCCAAATCATCCTGCGAACTCCTCGCGGCAGCGACCCGCATCGCCCGGAGTTCGGCAGCAATCTGCACCGTTATATCGACTGGCCTATCGACCGTGCTATCCCACATGTGGTGCGCGAATCCGTCGATGCCATTCGGCGCTGGGAGCCACGTTGCCAGCTTATGTCGGTTAAACCCGCCGTTGACGGCGAACATCTTACGCTCCGGGTGAGCTGGAAAGGCTCTGACGGACAGACCCGGACTCAGGAGTTGCTATGGCGCTGACAGAACCCGACTTTATTGAACGTGATGCCGATAAAATCACGACTGAAATGATTGCGCAGTACGAAGCCGCAACCGGTAAAACGCTGTATCCTGCTCATGCCGAGCGCCTGCTGATTGACCTGTGGGCATACCGCGAAATGCTGGTCAGGGTGGCGGCGCAGGAAGCGGCCAAACAGAATCTGGTCGCCTTTGCACGTGAGCCGATGATTGATTACCTCGGTGAACTGGTCGGTGTGTACCGTCTGGCAGCGCAGCCTGCCTCCATCCCACTCCAGTTCTCCGTGGAGGAGGAACTGGCCATTGATGTGCTGATCCCGGCTGGTACCCGCGTCAGCGCCTCCGACAGCATTATTTTTTCCACCGATACGGACGTGGTTCTGAAGGCCGGGTTGCTGCTGGTCAACACCACGGCCACCTGTACCGAACCGGGCGTCGCTGGCAACGGATGGCAACCTGCGCAGGTCAGTCAGTTGCTCGATGAGATTGATAACGTTGACCTGCAGGTGACCAATCTGGCGGCCAGTTCAGGCGGTTCTGAGCAGGAAGACAATGACAGGCTCCGCGAGCGTATCAAACTTGCCCCGGAGTCATTCACCAACGCCGGAAGCCGTATGGCATACCGCTTTCATGCCATGCAGTCCCATCCCAACATCGTCGACGTTGCCGTGCTCTCCCCGGTTCCGGGCACCGTGGAGCTGTATCCGCTACTCAGTACCGGCCTGCCTGACGACAGCATCCTCACGCTGGTTGAGAGCTTCTGTTCAGATGAGAAAGTCAGGCCGCTCACTGATACCGTGCGGGCTAAAACGCCAGCGCAGGTGGATTACACCATCGAAGCCAACATCACGATCTACCGTGACCAGGATGCCAACTCGATAAAAGAAGCCGCTAACAGCGCCATACAAAACTGGGTTGCGTCCCGTACCGCAGCTCTGGGCCGCGATATTGTACCCAGTCAGATTATCAGCGTTCTGTCCGTTGCAGGGGTTTACCAGGTCGAACTGGTGACACCCGCGCTGAGGGTTGTTGCTGAAAGCGAGTGGGCAAACTGTACGGCGATCACTCTCAACATGACCGGGGTGTCCGATGGCTGAGCCACTACAACTCCCGCCACCACTTGAGGGCGATGTCAGCCTCAGAGCACTGGGCAGACTGGCCGGGCGGCTGGACAACATCGACCTGAGCGTACTGATGGTCTACCTGGTCGATATCGTCGACAGCTCCGCACTGCCATGGCTGGGCGAGCAGTTCTCGTTGTTCGGCGATGGCTGGGAGCTGGCGGAATCGGATGATGTACGTCGCACGCTTATCAAATCAGCCATCGAGCTGCACCGCTACAAAGGGACGCCGTGGTCAATCCGGGAAATTATCCGCCGTTTCGGCTTCGGTGAAGTGGATCTGATTGAAGGCACTGGCCAGCTCGGATACGACGGCAAACACACTTACAACGGGCTTTTTGTCCACGGCGATGCTGAAGCATGGGCGGTATATCGCGTCATCCTTCAGCAGCCCATTACTAACGATCAGGCGGCGCTGTTACGCCAAACACTGGCAGCTTTTGCTCCGGCCCGCTGCCATCTGGCGAGTCTGGAGTATCAGTCAGTCGCCATTCGCTATAACAACACCGTCAACTATGACGGCAGCTATAACCACGGGAGCAGTTAATCATGGCAAACCTACCCGAAACCCCGCAGTGGGAAGAAGGCGTCTATCAGATTGAGGTCTCTGACCCCGTTCTGGGCGGGCCTGACGGGATATCTAACCGGCCAGCTAAACAGCTGGCCAGCCGCACGTCATACCTGAAACAACAGGTTGAAAAAGGCGGTTCAGACCTTGCGAAACACATCGCGGCAGCTGACCCGCACACCCAGTACGCGCCGAAGGCCAGCCCAACATTCACCGGCACGCCGACAGCCCCCACGCCAGCTGCTAACGACAACAGTAAAAAACTGGTGACGACAGAGTTTGTGGCAAGAGCGATTGCGGCTCTTGCTGGCACAGCACCAGAGACACTGGATACGCTGAAGGAGCTGGCGGACGCCCTTGGAAACGATCCGAACTTTGCGACCACGGTGCTGAACAAGCTGGCGGAGAAGCTGGCCAAAGACCAGAACGGTGCGGATATCCCTGACCCAGCGCTCTTTGTCAAAAACCTTCGTTTAGGAGACAGCACCGGTTACATTGGGCGACTGCTTAATATCAGAAAGATTACAACGTCTGGAACATACACCCCAACAGCCGGTACTAAAGTCTGTTATGCCGAATTGCAAGCTGGCGGTGGTGGGGGCGGTTCCGCTGGAACTTGCGCCAGCGGGCAGTCGGCTGGCGGCGGTGGTGGGTCTGCGGGTGCTTATGCGCTAATTAAATTCGCACCAGTAACTATGCCTGTTGTAATTGGTAGCGGTAGTAATGGCGCTACCGCTAATGCCGTCGGCGCTTCAGCATCTGATGCAGGCAATACCTCTATAGCTGGCGTCACTGTTTACGGTGGCGGTGGTGGCTGGGGTGGGCCTCCGCGAGCATCATTCCCTCAGGGGAATAATAGCTCTGGGCGTCCCGGTTCCGCTTCAAACACAGGTACAGCGACCATCATTAAAGAAATTAGTGGGCAGTCTGGTCAGGGCGGCATTGCCTACGGAGCGACTAACTCCTACGGCGGAGGCGGTGGCAACTCCGCCCTAGGAACGGGCGCAGGCGGTGGAATAACAACAACGGGGAACGGTGTCGGCGCAAGCGGCGCCGGATATGGCAGTGGTGGTAGTGGTTCTGCGGTTGCTTCAGGAGCATCTTCTGTAGCAGGCGGAAATGGTGCGCCCGGTGTCGTCATTATTTGGGAGTATGCATAGTGAACTACGCATTAATTAAAAATGGCGTTATAGAAAATGTGGTTGTATGGGATGGTGAAGCTGATATTTTCCCGGATTATATCGCGGTCAGTATTGACGGGGTTGGCGCGGGTATCGGTTGGTCATATGACGGCAAAGTATTTACCCCACCACCGGCACCTGAAATGACACATGAAGAAAATGTTGAACAGGCAGAATTAGTAAAAGCAGGGTTGCTTGCCTCCGCACGGACAACAATCAGCATCTGGCAATCCGAGTTATTACTGGGAGCGATAAGTGATGAAGATAAAGCCAGTCTTATCGAATGGCTGGCTTATATCAAAGCGGTGGAAGCTATAGACACTTCAACCGCCCCCGAGATAAACTGGCCTATCCCACCGGAGATTTAGGCCAGTTAATATCAGGCGCTGTACTGGTATCTATTGCCGTTACTTCGTCGATATAATCCAGAACAGCGTTAAGCCGGGTTCTTTCGGCCTCTGTCAGTGTACGTCCTGCCTGTAATTTCAGTTGAAGCAGGCCGATGCTCTGTAATGCAAAATTAACGCGTGCATCTTTTTCATCGCCAGCAGCAGAAATTTGCTCATATTTTTGCTGCTGTGCAGACTCTTCAGTAATAGTCCAGATATTTTCTGCCACATACCACGAGTGGTATTTATCTGGTCGAGGCTCTGAGGCTTTCAATACACCAGATTCAGAATAGACATGTGCACCATTATTAATCGCCAGAAATAGCTTATCAGCTGTACCCTGCTCAATCTCGATGGCATCGACTGGAAGCGATGCACCAAATTTCAGGCCTTCCGCGTAAAATGACTGCGTGGAAATAGAGAATTTCATTATTCGTATCCTATTGCTAAATAGTGAAAAGAGATATTCGCGTATGCGCCCGTGAGGGTAGTTCCTGTCTGGCTAATTTTTATCGGCCTGAATGAGAATGTGGATAGTGTCAACACTGTGCCGGACGCAAACCCTACACCTTCATCAGCCGCGTTATTATGGCAAAGGAAAACTCGTTGAAATGCTGTTGGGAATGCCGTTGGTAATGTGCATGTATAAGTTGTCCCTGACCCTGCGGTTGCTACTGGCGTCAATCCAAACTGGAGTATCATTTTCCGCTTCACGCCGTCGATAATAACCGGATATGCAACATATCCCGCCGTACCTAGGCTCCCCGACGCAACCCCGGCCTTACTGATATCTCCTAAACGAAGGTTTTTGGAAAAGCAGTTACACATAGCGAAATCTGTAAAAATCCTCCCACCGCAACATAGAGGAGGAGAATTGATGGCCGTCATTGGTTATATCCGCGTATCAACAATCGACCAGAACAGCGATTTACAGCGTAATGCACTCACAAGCGCAAACTGTGACCGCATTTTTGAAGACCGTATGAGCGGAAAAGTTGCCAGCCGTCCCGGTCTGAAACGCGCTTTAAAGTGCGTTAATAGCGGAGACACCCTGGTCGTGTGGAAACTGGACAGGCTGGGGCGCAGCGTTAAGAACCTGATCGCACTGATATCAGAGTTACATGAACGCGGTGCCCACTTCCGCTCTTTAACAGACAGTATTGATACCAGCACAGCCATGGGGCGTTTCTTTTTCCATGTGATGTCGGCACTGGCGGAGATGGAACGTGAGCTGATCGTCGAACGAACGCTGGCCGGGCTGGCAGCAGCCAGGGCACAGGGACGCGTAGGTGGAAGACCCAACGCATTAAAAGTGCATGAGCGAGAGCAGATTGGGCGGCTATTGGCGAAGGGGCACACCCGCCAGAAGTTGGCCATTATTTACGGGGTAGGGTTATCGACGCTTTACCGATACTTTCCTGTGGATGGTCAGAGGAAGGATAACGCAGTAGGAATGTAATTCTTTTGCAAATATTGAAACGCCGCAGCGATGCCATTTATCTCACGGAAATGGGCGCATTTATCGCGCGGCGCATCAGCATGCTGTTTCACCGCCTGATAGATGGCCGGCATGACCAGAACGCCCACTGAGGGAGAGGTGCCTATGGTGATAGTTCGTTGCTTATCATAACTGCCGGTGAGATCCAGCGCGCCCAGTATTGATTCCAGACCCTGGCTGATGTACTCATGCAGATGGGTGGCGTACGCGGTTGGGGTTACGCCCTGGCCTTTACGAATAAATAACGGATCGGGAAATATCGCGCGCAATTTTTGAATTGACTGGCTAATAGCAGAGGGCGTGAGATTAAGAATTTTCGCAGCATTAACGATACCTTTATGGACATATACCGCCTCAAAAATAGTCAATAAATTGAGATCAATATTACGTAAAGTCCGAAAAATTTGCGGCTTATCTTCGCCGCTGGTTTCATTCAGGCGTTTGGCTGGTAAATTAGTAGGCTCCACGCTCTTACTCCGTATCCATTCACAATATGAATGATAGTTGAATTTATTTATTATGCTTGCAGAGATTCGTAAAGTGTTTAGTAAGTTTCCATTATTTATCGAAAACAAGCAGTTGGGTGATTGTCACGCACGTTACACGAAACCCGGCGATGGTTCTATTAAGGTTCTAATTAATATGTGACGCTAATATATGGGCGACTCGAAAATATAGAATATGCGGTTTATTGTAAAGCGTAAATGCGGTAATTAAGCAGTGGCTGGTCAAATAATTGAGCCACTGCCCGAGGTAAGTTAAGCAGCAATATATTCGTAGGTGGGATTGTTAAGCAGTGCTAAAAAGTTCTTCAGAAGCACGGGCCGGATATTGTCAGGCGTGGCGGTATCGACCCACTGGCGCATTTGCGTCATTTCCATACCGGCATACCCACATGGGTTGATGCGCTGGAAGGGGGCCAAATCCATATTGATATTCAGCGCCAGCCCGTGGAACGAGCAGCCTTTGCGGATACGCAGCCCCAGCGAACAGATCTTCATCTCTCCCACATAAACGCCCGGGGCATCGGCGCGAGGGTGAGCGTCAATATCGTACTCAGCCAGCGTATTGACCACGGTTTGCTCCAGTAAGGTCACGAGCTCACGCACGCCCAGCTTTCTGCGTTTCAGGTTAAGCAGAACATACATCACCTGCTGGCCCGGGCCGTGGTAGGTCACCTGTCCACCGCGATCGCTCTGGATCACCGGGATATCGCCCGTCATCAATAAATGTTCGGCTTTTCCTGCCTGGCCTTGAGTGAACACCGGCAGGTGTTCAACCAGCCAGATTTCATCAGGCGTGGTGTCATCGCGCCTGTCGGTAAAGTCATGCATAGCCTGAGAGACAGGCTCGTAAGGCTGTAGCCCAAGATGGCGGACAAGAATTTTATCCTGGTACAAAAGGATGTCTCCGAAGACAAGGGAGAATAGGTACGGGGAGTATATCACAGCGGGGAAGTGGGTTACCCGGCAAACCGGGTAACCGCAGAAGGACTACAGCACCATACGAACAATTTCAATATTGCCGAGCTCTTCGTACAGCGTCTCAACCTGCTCAATGTGTGTCGCAGTGATGGTGATTGAGACCGAGTGGTAGTTACCTTTGCTGCTCGGTTTGACTGATGGAGAGTAGTCGCCCGGCGCATGGCGCTGTACCACTTCAACCACCTGATCAACCAGCTCAGGTTTCGCCAGACCCATTACTTTGTAAGTAAAAGGGGTAGGGAATTCAAGCAGTTCGTTAAGTTTGGTTTTCATGTCAGCTCCGGCGTGTGTATAAAAAATAATAACTCCCGCCACGGGGCGGGAGTTTTACTGATACGTAGTATATGGGGATCAAAATCACACTTTCAAGTGTTCAATTTTTAACCAAACCAGTGATGGAACATCAGCTTAATGTAATCAATGATTTTGCCGAAGAAATTGCCTTCAGGAATTTCCTCCAGCACCACCAGCGGGCGCTGATCGATGGTTTTGCCATCCAGCTGGAAGTTGATAGTACCCACGACCTGATTCTTTTGCAGCGGGGCGTGCAGCTCGGTGGTATTCAGCACGTAGCTGGCTTTCAGATCTTTCATACGACCGCGTGGGATCGTCAGATAGAGATCTTTGTCCACACCCAGGGAAGCACGGTCGTTATCGCCAAACCAGACAGGTTCAGAGGCAAATTCTTTACCGGCTTTCAGCGGATTCACGGTTTCGAAGAAGCGGAAGCCCCAGGTCAGCAGTTTTTTACTTTCCGTTTCGCGTCCTTTAAACGTGCGGCCTCCCATCACGGCAGAGATCAGACGCATCTGGCCTTCAGTGGCAGAAGCCACCAGGTTATAGCCGGCTTTGTCGGTGTGACCAGTTTTGATGCCGTCGACGTTCAGGCTATTGTCCCACAGCAGGCCGTTACGGTTGGTCTGACGAATGCCGTTGAAGGTGAACTCTTTCTCTTTGTAGATAGAGTACTCGTTTGGCACATCGCGGATCAGCGCCTGACCGATCAGCGCCATGTCACGCGCGGAGCTGTACTGACCTTCGGCGTCCAGGCCGTGAACGGTCTGGAAGTGGCTGTTTTTCAGGCCCAGCGCAGAGACGTAGCTGTTCATCAGGCCCACAAACGCGTCCTGGCTGCCCGCTGCAAAATCGGCCATTGCCACGCAGGCGTCGTTACCGGACTGCAAGTTGATGCCACGGATAAGCTGAGAGACCGGAACCTGCATGCCTGGCTTCAGGAACATCAGCGATGAACCTTTGAACACCGGGTTGCCGGTTGCCCACGCATCGTTACCGATAGTCACCAGATCGGTTTCTTTAAATTTACCCGCTTTCATGGCCTGGCCGATAACATAGCTGGTCATCATTTTGGTCAGGCTGGCCGGATCGCGGCGGGCATCGGCGTTCTGTTCTGCCAGAACTTTGCCGGAGTTGTAATCAATCAGGATGTAGGATTCCGCGTCGATCTGCGGAACGCCAGGGATCATGGTCTTGATGTTCAGGTCATCCGCGTGAGCTGCGGAGAACGCAGCAGCGCAAAGGGCCGTGGTCAGCGCCATGCGCTGCACAAAACGAGCAGAAAAAGTGGTCTTCATGGTCAGAACTACGACATCCGTGATGGAATTAAAAAAAGTGCCTTACTATAGCAAATGCTATACGGGCAGGCATCCGACTTTCATCATGAGAGTGTTAACGTGGTTTACACAAACTGACATTTCGGATACCACCAATTAATTACTTCGCAACAGCGATAAACGACTGGAGCTGCGCCTCGCTCTGCAAACGCTGTTGCAGGGACGCTGCCTGCGATTTGCTGGCAAACGGACCCATCTGGATACGCCATACCGCACCGTTTTGCTCAACGCGGCCTGGCACGCCAAACTGCTGGCTTAAACGCTGCTGATACTGCTCTGCACGGGCCCGATCGCTGACGGCGCCAACCTGAACCACGTAGCTGCCGCTCGCCGTCGCAGGCGCCGCAGTCTGCGTAGCAGCCGGTGCGGTCACCGGGGCGGGTTGTGTAGCGGGTGCAGCAACAACGGGCGCAGGCGCTGGGGCAGGTTCATTTGATTCAATCACGCCCGGCGCTAACGTGGTGGGTGCACCAAGGAAACCACTGCTTTTCACCGGGGCGCCTGTCGCATCTTCACTTTGTAGCGTATCGTTGCTGATGGCGTGCACTTCACCCTGCGGCTGCGCGGGCTCTGCTGGCATTGAAGCGCCCCCCATACCACCGCTTAGATCCGGGCGTGCGGGCAGGGCGTAGGTCTGTTTCGCGACCGTGGTACAGGCCGTGCCCGGGCCAGACAGCGAACCATCCTGCGCCACGATAATCGGGTCGATACGCACTTTTGTATTATTTGAGGTATTCAGACGGTCGGCTGCCGCGCGTGACAGGGAGATCACGCGATCGTTGCCGTAAGGGCCACGATCGTTGATACGTACCACGATCATCCGGCCATTCGCCAGGTTAGTGATGCGCGCATAGCTTGGAATAGGCAGTGTCGGGTGTGCCGCCGTGATCTGCATCGGATCGAAGGTTTCACCTGACGCGGTCAGATTGCTGCCTGGCTCAGCGTCATAGATGGCAGCAAAGCCGGCCTGGCTGAAACGGGAAGGATCCTGAACGATTTTATAGCTTTTACCGTCGCGCTGATAATCCTGATTCACGCTGGCGTTCAGCGGTTCATAAACGGGATCGGCACCGCTAATTTCAACAATCGGACCATTACAGACCGCAGGCTGCGGCGGCGCGACGGTTGCCTGTTGCTGACCATCATCACTTGTACAGGCGGCAAGTAAACTTGCTGCGATGCAGATCCCCAGCCACTGCTTACGCATTGCGATCCCCTTATTTTTATACGCTTTTGGACAACATTTTCCTGTGGGTATGGATCGACATGACGATACCAAACCCGGCCATCAACACGATCAGTGCCGAGCCCCCGTAACTCACCAGCGGCAGCGGTACGCCAACAACCGGCAGAATACCACTCACCATACCAATATTTACGAAGACATAAACGAACAAAATCAACATTAATCCACCCGCCATAACCCGGCCAAAGGTGGTCTGCGCGCGTGCGGCAATGTAGAGCCCACGCATGATCAACAGCACGTAGAGTGCAAGCAGCACCAGAATGCCAACCAGCCCTAACTCCTCAGCCAGAACGGCAAAGATAAAGTCGGTGTGGCGTTCCGGTAAAAATTCGAGCTGCGACTGTGTCCCGTGCAGCCAGCCTTTTCCGCGCAGGCCGCCGGAGCCAATCGCAATCTTCGACTGAATAATATGATAGCCTGCGCCCAGCGGATCGGTCTCGGGATCGAGCAGCATCATCACGCGCTGGCGCTGGTAATCATGCATCAGGAAGAACCAGAGAATAGGAATAAAGGCAGCCAGCAGGACCACCGCGATGCCGATCAGACGCCAGCTCAGGCCTGACAGGAACAGGACGAACAGGCCGGAGAGGGCGATGAGAATCGAGGTACCGAGGTCAGGCTGTGCGGCCACGAGCAGCGTCGGCAGGAAAATTAGCACCAGCGCAATGGCGGTATTCTTCAACGACGGCGGGCAGACGTCGCGGTTAATGAAGCGCGCCACCATCAGCGGAACGGCGATTTTGGCGATTTCTGACGGCTGGAAGCGGACAATCCCCAGATCCAGCCAGCGTTGCGCCCCCTTCGAGATAGCACCGAACGCATCTACTGCCACCAGCAAAATGATACAGAAAATATAGAGATAGGGCGCCCAGCCCTCATACACGCGCGGTGGTATTTGCGCCATCACCACCATAATGACCAGACCCATGGCGATCTGGCCAACTTTACGCTCCATCATGCCGATATCCTGGCCGCTGGCGCTCCAGATAACGAGGGCGCTGTACACCAGCAGAGCCAGCAGGATCAGCAGCATGGCAGGGTCGATGTGGATCTTGTCCCACAGCGATTTTTTATTCGGATTATCCGTCATGATTATTGGTCCTCCGCCGCAGCGGCTGCCGGGTTTTCAGCTGGCAGTTCGGTGTTGTTATCACCCAGCATGATGTGGTCGAGGATTTGACGCATGATGGTACCCACCGCCGGGCCTGCGCCGCCGTTCTCAAGAATCATCGCCACCGCAACTTGCGGGTTATCATAAGGGGCAAACGCCGTCATGAGCTTGTGGTCACGCAGACGTTCAGCAATTTTATGTGCGTTATAGGTTTCATTCGCTTTCAGACCGAAGACCTGAGCCGTACCTGATTTCGCGGCAACCTTATACGGTGCGCCAGCGAAATATTTGTGCGCCGTCCCGTTAGGGCGGTTGGCTACGCCATACATCCCGTCTTTGGCGATTTCCCAGTACCCGGAATGAATGTCACCCACCGGCGGCTCGTGCGGCTGTATCCATGGCACTTTTTTGCCGTCTTCTACGGTGCTTTGCAGCAGGTGCGGTACTTTCACAACGCCATCGTTGATGAGGATCATCATCGCCTTGTTCATTTGCAGCGGCGTTGCCGTCCAGTAGCCCTGGCCGATCCCCACCGGAATGGTATCACCCTGATACCAGGGTTTTTTAAAGCGCTTCAGCTTCCATTCGCGGGTTGGCATGTTGCCGGAACGTTCTTCCGCCAAATCTATACCGGTGTAATGTCCGTAGCCGAATTTGCTCATCCATTCAGACAGACGATCAATACCCATGTCGTAGGCGACCTGATAGAAGAAGGTATCCGCCGACTCCTCCAGTGATTTGGTCACGTTCAGATGGCCGTGACCCCATTTTTTCCAGTCACGGTAGCGTTTTTCAGAGCCAGGTAACTGCCACCAGCCAGGGTCAAACAGACTGGTATTACGGGTAATGACGCCCGCGCTCAGCGCAGAAACGGCGACATACGGTTTTACCGTTGAGGCTGGAGGATAAACCCCCTGCGTGGCGCGGTTCACCAGCGGGGTGTTTGGATCGTTGAGCAGGCCGGAGTAATCCTTGCTGGAGATGCCATCCACGAAGAGGTTCGGATCGTAGCTTGGCATAGAAACCATCGCCAGAATACCGCCGGTACGCGGGTCGGTCACGATTACGGCGGCCCGGCTACCCGCCAGCAGCGTTTCGATATACTGCTGTAGCTTCAGGTCGAGCGTCAGATAAACGTCATGTCCCGCCTGTGGGGGAACCTCTTTGAGCTGACGGATCACGCGGCCACGGTTGTTAACTTCAACCTCTTCATACCCGGTCTGACCGTGCAGGACATCTTCGTAATAACGTTCAATCCCAAGCTTGCCGATATCATGGGTTGCGGCGTAGTTAGCCAGCTTGCCGTCTTTATCAAGGCGTTCGACGTCTTTATCGTTAATTTTGGAGACGTAGCCAATGACGTGCGTCAGCGCGGAGCCGTAAGGATAGTAGCGGCGTTTATAGCCTTTGACTTCCACACCGGGGAAACGGTACTGGTTAACGGCAAAACGGGCGACCTGCACTTCCGTCAGGTTGGTTTTTACCGGAATAGAGGTGAAGCGGTGAGAACGTGCGCGCTCTTTTTTGAACGCAGCGATGTCGTCATCAGTCAGGTCGACAACGCTTCTCAGCGCGTTCAGCGTATCCTGCACGTTATCCACTTTCTCTGGCATCATCTCTATCTGGTAGATGGTGCGGTTTAGCGCCAGCGGGGTGCCGTTACGATCGTAGATAATGCCGCGGCTGGGCGCGATGGGCACCAGCTTGATACGGTTTTCGTTTGAGCGGGTCTGGTAATCGGTATAGCGGACAATTTGCAGATTATAGAGGTTGGCGATCAGCACGCCGGTAAGCAGCAAAATCCCCGTAAAGGCGACCAGCGCCCGGCGCACAAACAGCGCGGACTCAGCCGTATAGTCGCGAAAAGAATTCTGTAGTTTCATCCGCTGCTTAAATTACCCTGGTCTGTCATTACTCGCGGTGATAAGGGTGGTTGGTAGTGATGCTCCATGCGCGATACAAACTTTCTGCCACGAGAACCCGCACAAGCGGGTGGGGCAACGTCAGCGCCGAGAGTGACCAACTTTGTTCTGCTGCCGCTTTGCAGGCGGGAGATAACCCCTCTGGTCCGCCAATCAACAGACTGACATCACGACCATCCTGCTTCCAGCGCTCCAGTTCGTGCGCCAGCTGCGGCGTATCCCAGGGTTTTCCCGGGATATCGAGGGTCACGATGCGGTTTTTGCCTGCGGCAGCCAGCATCAGCTCTCCCTCTTTATCGAGAATACGTTTGATATCTGCGTTCTTGCCGCGCTTTCCTGCTGGGATCTCCACCAGTTCGAACGGCATATCTTTTGGGAAACGACGCAGATACTCAGTAAAACCGGTTTGTACCCAGTCCGGCATTTTGGTGCCGACGGCGACCAGTTGCAACTTCACGCATTAACCCCAGAGTTTTTCCAGCTCATACAGGCGACGGCTCTCTTCCTGCATGACGTGGACAATCACATCGCCGAGATCGACAACCACCCAGTCAGCGGTCGCTTCACCTTCAACGCCCAGCGGAAGCAGCCCTGCCGCGCGCGATTCCTGAACAACATGGTCAGCAATCGAAACAACGTGACGAGTTGAGGTCCCGGTGCAGATGATCATGCAGTCGGTGATGCTGGATTTACCCTTAACGTCGATAGCGATGATGTCCTGACCTTTCAGGTCATCAATTTTGTCGATAACAAAATCCTGGAGTGCTTTACCCTGCAAGTTTTCCCCCTGGGTGAATGAGATTGTACAACTATGAATTCGTGGCCAGTCAGTATACCTGAACTGACGCCAGTCGCGGGACAAATGTCACCGCCCGGCTTTTGAAGGCGGGTATCATCCCACCCTCCGCCTGAGATTGCATCGCCATTTTTGTAAAACAATTTCTGTAAAGCAGCGATCGGCGGGAAAGTCTGGCAGCGGAGGATATCAGTATGGCTTAGCCTGTCAAGGCAGGATAAACATTAACAGACAATTTCGCCGGTGATGATCAGGCATCTGTACTTTTCTGATACAAACCGTGTGCGTGGATATAGGCCAGCACGGGCGAGGGCAGGAGATCGTCACAGTCTAAACCCTGCTGGAGACGCTCGCGGATGAGGGTCGCGGAAATATCAAACCACGGCGTTTCAGCGAGGTAAATTTTCCCGGCGGGTAGACTGTGCAGGTCTTCTATATTGTCCGTCAGATGCGCGTCAAGCCACTGCTGATGCTGCGCGTCGCGCATGGTCAACGGGTAGCCCGGACGGCGGCAGACCAGCAGATGACTGTTTTCCAGAATGGTTTCGTACTGGTACCAGCTGGGAAAGTTGAGCAAGGAATCCTGGCCGATGATAAACGCCAGCGGTTGCATAGGCCCCTGCTCAGCGCGCCACTCCCGCAGCGTTTGCGATGTCCAGGAAGGGGTATCCCTGCGCAATTCGCGCTCATCCAGCGTGAAGAGAGGCTTATCTGCGATAGCCAGCGCGAGCATCGCTTTGCGCTGCTCGCTGGTTGCTTCTGGCTGAGGACGATGCGGAGGAACATTGTTGGGCATGATGATTACCCGCTGCAACCCAATCAAATTCGCGAGGATTTCTACCGGTTTAAGATGCCCATAGTGTACCGGGTCGAAGGTCCCGCCATACATTGCCTGTAAAGAATGCATATCACCCATCGATAAATACGTCTGCCAGCGCCTTATGGCAGAGCAGCAAAGAGAGGCTCTCCAGCTCCGCCCAGACAGACTGGCCGTAGTCCTGTTTTAACGTCAGTTCGGCGCGCATCAGAAGTTGCACTGCCTGACGCAACTGCTCCTGGCTCAGGCGGTTTATCGCCTCCGTGGTCATCGCCCGACGGTTCTGCCAGACGCGATGTTTATCGAATAAGGCGCGCAGGGGCGTATGTGCCGACTGACGTTTAAGGTTGTTCAGCAGCAGTAATTCGCGCTGGAGCGTGCGGAGCAGAATGATCGGCTCACTCCCTTCCAGGCGCAGCTGTTGCAGTATGTGCAGGGCTCGCTTACTTTTCGCCGACAGCAGCGCATCAACCCAGTGGAAGGGAGTAAAGTGCGCGGCATCATTCACCGCCTGTTCCACGCGCGGTAGCGTCAGCTTGCCATCGGGCCACAGTAGGGCGAGCCTGTCCAGCGCCTGCGCCAGTGCCAGAAGGTTGCCTTCATAGCAATAGCAAAGGAGCTGGCTGGCGGCATCATCCAGTTGCAGATTGTGCAGCTTTGCGCGCGCGGCAACCCATTTTGGCAGATGCGCCTGTTCTGGCGTCTGGCAGGTAACCAGTACCGCATTGGTGGCAAGCTGGGTAAACCAGGCCGCGTTTTCCTGCGCTTTCGTGAACTTGTTACCGCGTACGATAAGCAGCAGATCGCCGTGTAATAAACTCACCAGCATGGTCAGCTGTTCATTGATGGCCGCGTTAGGACCATTCTCTGGCAGCACGATCTGGATTGTCTGACGAGAGGCAAACAGGCTCATGGCCTGACAAAGCGAGAAGATAGCGTTCCAGTCGGTACTGTTATCGATCTGGAACGTATGATGCTCATCGAAACCCTGCGCGGCTGCCGCATGGCGAACCGCATCAAGGCTTTCCTGAAGTAACAGGGGGTCATTGCCGAGTAGCAGATAGGCCGCGCGCAGCCCTTCGTTGAGCTGCGCGCGGAGTTGTTCAGGATACAACCTGATCATCAGTTACCCAGCGACGTTGGCATATCCGGCGTGCTGGCATCCGGTGTTTCGATAACGTCAGCGCCTTTTTTCGTCGACGCGGCAATGGCAGGCAGTCTGCGGATCAGTTGCTCCGCGGCCTTATCATACATTTCCTTGATGATAATCTGCTGTTCGGCGTCTTTTGCCAGGGCCGTCTGCGGGTTATCGAAGAACGAGCGGTAGACTTTGGTATTGATAGGGTAAATATCTTTACCTGGCATTAAAACGGCCGCATCAACGGTAAGCACCATTTGATATTCCGCGGTTCGTCCATCCTGGAAGATCGATGCCGTGTCTTGTGACAGCGTTGATTTCAGGACGCGGAGCGAAGGAACATCCTGACGCAGGGTTCCCTTCTCGATCAGCTCAACATCGTTCAAACGCAGCTGGTTACGAATGGCCCGGCTCAGCGGTCCATTCGGATCGGATGAGTCGAAGATCATTGTTTTCATCTGAGCCGGCACTGCCGTGGTATTGCGCAGGTGCCAGCCGCAGCCAGCGGTGACCAGCACCGCCAGAGATAAGAGTATTGTTGCCAGGTGTCGCACGTTTCCTCCCGCGCTTAGCCAACGACCAGATTCAGCAGTTTACCGGGTACGTAGATCACTTTACGTACGGTAACGCCCTCAAGGTATTTCGCGACCAGATGCTCCTGGCCTGCGCGCTCGCGAACCTGTTCTTCGGTTGCGTCGACCGCGACGGTAATTTTACCGCGCACTTTACCGTTAACCTGCACCACAACCAGCGTGGTGTTTTCCACCATAGCGGATTCATCCGCCACTGGCCACGGCGCGTTGTCGATATCCCCTTCGCCTTTCAGCTCCTGCCACAGGGTGAAGCTAACGTGCGGCGTGAACGGGTTCAGCATGCGAACGACCGCCAGCAGCGCTTCGCGCATTAACGCGCGATCCTGCTCGCCGTCCTGCGGGGCTTTTGCCAGCTTGTTCATCAGTTCCATAATAGCCGCAATTGCGGTATTGAAGGTCTGACGACGACCAATATCATCGGTGACTTTCGCAATGGTTTTATGAACATCACGACGCAGCGCCTGCTGATCTTCGCTCAGTGCAGCCACGTTCAGCGCTGGCGCATCACCTTGTGAGGTGTGCTCGTAAACCAGTTTCCAGACGCGTTTCAGGAAGCGGTTTGCCCCTTCAACGCCGGATTCCTGCCATTCCAGCGTCATATCTGCCGGGGAGGCGAACATCATGAACAGACGCACGGTGTCAGCGCCGTAACGCTCAACCATCACCTGCGGGTCGATACCGTTATTTTTAGACTTGGACATCTTGCTCATGCCGGTATAAACCAGTTCATGACCTTCGGCGTCTTTCGCCTTCACGATACGGCCTTTCTCGTCGCGCTCCACAATCGCATCAACCGGAGAAACCCAGTTACGTTCACCGTTCGCGCCAACGTAGTAGAACGCATCTGCCAGCACCATACCCTGACACAGCAGCTGTTTTGCCGGTTCGTCGGAGTTGACCAGGCCTGCGTCACGCATCAGTTTGTGGAAGAAGCGGAAGTAGAGCAGGTGCATGATGGCGTGTTCAATGCCACCGATATAGATGTCTACCGGCAGCCAGTAGTTTGCAGCATCGGAATCCAGCATGCCTTCTTTGTACTGCGGGCAGGTGTAGCGCGCATAGTACCAGGAGGATTCCATAAAGGTGTCAAAGGTGTCGGTTTCACGCAGCGCTGGCTGACCGTTGACGGTGGTTTTTGCCCACTCAGGATCGGCTTTGATCGGGCTGGTGATGCCGTCCATGACCACGTCTTCCGGCAGGATCACCGGCAGCTGATCTTCCGGCGTTGGCATCACGGTGCCGTCTTCCAGGGTCACCATTGGGATTGGCGCACCCCAGTAACGCTGACGGGAAACGCCCCAGTCGCGCAGACGGTAGTTCACTTTACGCTCGCCCACGCCCAGGGAGGCCAGTTTGTCGGCGATGGCGTTGAAGCCCTCTTCGAAGCTCAGGCCGCTGAACTCACCGGAGTTAAACAGGGTGCCTTTTTCAGTCAGCGCTTGCTCAGAGAGATCGGGTTCAGAGCCGTCAGCAGCAAGAATAACAGGCTTGATGGTCAGGCCGTATTTGGTGGCAAATTCGTAGTCGCGCTGATCGTGACCCGGCACGGCCATCACGGCGCCTGTGCCGTATTCCATCAGTACGAAGTTGGCGGCCCAGACAGGTATCGCTTCGCCCGTCAGCGGGTGGATCGCTTTGAAGCCGGTATCAACGCCTTTTTTCTCCATCGTCGCCATGTCGGCTTCGGCCACTTTCGTGTTGCGGCATTCGTCGATAAAGGTCGCCAGCTCCGGATTGTTTTCCGCCGCTTTTTGCGCCAGCGGGTGACCTGCGGCCACGGCCAGGTAGGTCGCGCCCATGAAGGTGTCCGGACGGGTGGTGTAGACGGTCAGCGTCTGGTCGTAGTTTTCTACGTTAAAGGTAATTTCCACACCTTCGGAACGGCCGATCCAGTTGCGCTGCATGGTCTTAACGGTGTCAGGCCAGTGATCCAGATTATCCAGATCGTTCAGCAGTTCGTCAGCGTAGGCGGTGATTTTGATAAACCACTGCGGGATCTCTTTACGCTCTACTTTGGTGTCACAGCGCCAGCAGCAGCCATCGATAACCTGCTCGTTCGCGAGAACGGTCTGGTCGTTCGGGCACCAGTTAACGGCGGACGTTTTCTTGTAGACCAGGCCTTTTTTATACAGCTCGGTGAAGAACTTCTGCTCCCAGCGGTAGTATTCCGGGGTACAGGTTGCCAGCTCGCGGCTCCAGTCATAGCCAAAGCCCAGCATTTTCAGCTGGTTTTTCATGTACGCGATGTTGTCGTACGTCCACGGAGCCGGTGCCGTGTTGTTTTTCACCGCCGCGCCTTCAGCAGGCAGGCCGAACGCATCCCAGCCGATAGGCTGAAGTACGTTTTTGCCCAGCATACGCTGGTAGCGTGCAATCACGTCACCGATGGTGTAGTTACGCACGTGGCCCATGTGTAGTCGACCAGAAGGATAGGGAAGCATCGACAGGCAGTAATACTTCTCTTTGCTCTCGTCTTCGGTTACTTCAAAGGTGCGCTTCTCGTCCCAGTGTTGCTGGACTTTTGATTCTATCTCTTCCGGGCGGTATTGCTCTTGCATGGCAGCCAGTGGTCCTGTGTTCAATACAGCTACAAATGTAGCCAATGGATGTGGTAATTCAGATCCGCATAGCATAGCCCAAACGCCCGCGTCAAAACAGCCTTTCACGCAAATGCACTTTGCAGGAATTTACCGGGTCTGTGCTTCACCTGACAAAGCGGCGACGAAATAAGGTCTATTATTAGAGACAGTTACTTACCCGGGAGGCAAAATGATGAACAAGGTTGCTCAATTTTACCGTGAACTGGTAGCGACTCTGACGGAAAGGCTACGTAACGGCGAGCGTGATATCGACGCGTTGGTCGAACAGGCACGCGCACGCGTGACGCAAACGGGTGAGTTATCGCGAACCGAAGTGGAAGAGGTGACGCGCGCCGTGCGCCGCGACCTGGAAGAGTTTGCGCGAAGCTATGAAGAGAGCCAGGACGAAATCGCCGACAGTGTTTTTATGCGGGTAATTAAAGAGAGCCTGTGGCAGGAGCTGGCGGATATTACCGATAAAACTCAGCTGGAGTGGCGCGAGGTATTCCAGGATTTAAACCACCACGGTGTCTATCACAGCGGCGAAGTAGTGGGGTTGGGGAACCTGGTGTGTGAGAAGTGCCACCACCATATCGCCGTTTATACGCCTGAGGTGCTGCCGCTGTGTCCGAAGTGCGGGCACGACCAGTTCCAGCGTCGGCCATTTGAGCCGTAGGTAAAAGCAAAACTGTTTGCACCCTCTCCCTGTGGGAGAGGGGCGGGGTGAGGGCATCAGGCCGCAGAATAATAAGCCAGCCGCTCCGCCAGCAAATCCACAAACGCTTCCCGATCGATATCCACCACTACCGTGGTATTCGGCTTGTTTCCCGTCAGCGAGTAATAGTCCACCACCGTCATTCCCTGGGTATATTTCCCCTGTGTTTCCACACCAACCCAACGCTCGACCGTGGTAAACATTTCCGGCTTCAGTAGCCAGGCGATGGTGCATGGGTCATGCAGCGGGGCGCCGTGGAATCCCCACTTCTCGGCTTTGTGATACTCCATAAAGAAATCGAGCAGCTCTGCCACGGTTGTTGCAACCGGGTTACCCACAGTACGAAATCGTTCGATGTCCTGCGCCATAATTTGTGCGCGGTGGGTAACGTCCAGCCCCGCCATAACAATCGGCAGGCCCGACTGGAAGACGATTTCCGCGGCTTCCGGGTCAACAAAGATGTTGAACTCCGCGGCTGGCGTCCAGTTCCCCAGCCCCATTGCCCCGCCCATGATGACGATACGGGCGATATTGCTGTGCAGTTCAGGATGGCTGTTCAGCAGCAGCGCTACGTTGGTCTGTGGGCCGGTCGCCACCAGCGTCACGGGCTCTGCGCTTTCACGCAGAACTTTCGCCATGAGCTCGACGGCAGTACAGTTTTGTGGTGCGAAACCCGGCTCCGGCAGCGCCGGGCCATCCAGCCCACTTTCACCGTGAACGTTATCCGCAATGATCAGCTCGCGCATTAGCGGCTTAATGGCGCCACCTGCGACCGGAATATCGGTGCGTTTTAGCAGCGTTAACATGCGCAACACGTTTCGCAGGGTTTTATCCGGCGTCTGGTTCCCTGCAGAGGAGGTGACAGCTTTTACGTCCAGTTCAGGGGAGGCAAGAGCAAGGACGAGTGCGATCGCGTCATCATGACCCGGATCGCAGTCGAGAATAATAGGCTGTGCCATGGCGTTCTCCATTCTTAGCATTATTTGTGACAAGGTTAACGCTGCGATGTGACGCCGAATAGAAAAAGAGATCTAAAGCGTGAAGCAGTGCGCAATCCACAGATTGCGCACTAAAAAGATTAATGCAGGATTTTAGCGAGGAAGTCTTTTGCACGTTCAGATTTAGGATTTGCGAAGAACTCTTCTTTCGGTGAGTCTTCAACAATTTTCCCTTCATCCATGAAGATCACACGGTTGGCCACTTTACGGGCGAAGCCCATTTCGTGCGTCACCACCATCATGGTCATCCCTTCGTGCGCCAGTTCCACCATAACGTCCAGCACTTCGTTGATCATCTCAGGATCGAGCGCGGACGTCGGCTCATCAAACAGCATCGCCACCGGATCCATGCACAGCGCACGCGCGATTGCCACGCGCTGCTGTTGGCCACCTGAAAGCTGCGCAGGGAACTTATCCGCATGTGCAGACAGCCCGACGCGTTCCAGCAACTTCAGTCCCTTTTCACGCGCCGCTTTTTTGTCGCGCTTCAGCACTTTCACCTGCGCCAGCGTCAGGTTCTCAATGATGGAGAGGTGAGGGAACAGCTCAAAATGCTGGAACACCATCCCAACGTGGGAGCGAAGCTGGGCAAGGTTGGTTTTGCGGTCATTCACTTTGGTGCCGTTAACGACAATCTCGCCCTGCTGGACAGGTTCCAGCCCATTAACGGTTTTGATAAGCGTCGACTTACCGGAGCCGGACGGGCCGCATACCACCACCACATCGCCTTTTTTCACTTCTGTTGAGCAGTCGGTCAGCACCTGAAAGTGCCCATACCATTTAGAAACATTTTTCAGGGAAATCATTATACGGTCCTTTTCTTCAGCCAGCTGACCAACAGCGATGCGCTTAAACTAATCACAAAATAGACCCCGCCCGCGAAGAGGATCATCTCAACCTGCGTTCCGTCACGTTCGCCAATGGTGGAGGCGGTACGGAAGAAGTCTGCCAGGCTCAGCACGTAGACCAGGGAGGTATCCTGGAACAGGACGATGCCCTGCGTCAGCAGCAGCGGAACCATGGCGCGAAACGCCTGTGGCAGAATAATAAGCTTCATGGACTGCCAGTGCGTCATACCGAGCGCCAGCGCAGCGCTGGACTGCCCGCGCGAGATACTCTGAATACCTGCGCGGATGATCTCGGAGTAGTAGGCGGCTTCAAACATAGAGAATGCCACCATGGCAGAGATCAGGCGGATATCGGTTTTCGGCGACAGTCCCAGCACGTTCTGTAAAAAGCCGGGAACAATCAGGTAAAACCACAACAGCACCATGACCAGTGGAATGGAGCGGAACACGTTAACGTAAGCCGTAGCAAACCAGGCGAGCGGCTTAAAGCTCGACAGGCGCATCACTGCCAGCAGGGTGCCCCAGACAATACCGACGATAATGGCGATTACGGTGATCTTTAAGGTGATCGCCAGTCCATCCAGCAGATAAGGCATGGAGGGAACAATGGAACTCCAGTCAAATTCGTACATTATTTGCCCCCCAGATTGCCCGGCAGGCGTACTTTGCGTTCAACCAGGTTCATCACCAGCATGATGAAAGCGTTAATCAGAACATAGGCGAGCGTGATTGCCGTGAAGGATTCCCATGCGTGAGCGGAGTAATCCAGCAGTTTGCCCGCCTGCGCCGCCATATCTACCAGACCAATGGTTGAGGCGATGGCCGAGTTTTTTACCAGGTTCATCATCTCGGAGGTCATCGGCGGAACGATGACGCGGTAAGCGTTAGGCAGCAGTACGTAACGGTAAGCTTGTGGCAGGGTCAGGCCCATCGCCAGTGCCGCATTCTTTTGTCCGCGTGGCAGTGACTGTATGGCGGCACGCACCTGCTCGCAGACGCGCGCAGCGGTGAACAGTCCCAGACACAGCATGGAGGAGACAAAGAATTGTACGTTAGGATCCAGCTCGGCCTTGAACCACATGCCGAGATCTTCCGGCAGCAGTTCCGGGATCACCAGATACCAGGTAAAGAACTGCACGATCAGCGGAACGTTACGGAACAGTTCCACATAGAGCGTGCCAATCGAAGAGAGAAAACGGTTAGGGACGGTACGCAGAATACCGAACAGCGAACCGACAAGAAACGCGATAATCCACGCCGTTATCGATAACGCAACGGTAACCTGAAAGCCGCTCCACAGCCAGCCGAGATAGGTGGTGTTGCCGAACGGGGCTTGTTGCAGAAAGATGCCCCAGTTCCAGTCAATTGACATAGTAAACTCCAGAAAAAAGAGGGTAGCAGCGCTACCCTCGAAGATTGGTGAGAAGCTCAATTTTTGCGCTGAGTGGGGAACGACCACTCAACGTATAGTCTGTCCATGCTTCCCGACAATCGAGAGGGCAGGAGATCCCGCCCCTGTCGTTCTAGTTAGTTAAGAGCTTTGTCGTTTGGTGATTTGAACAGCGCTTTCATGTCGTCAGACAGTTCAAAGTTCATGTTCAGGTTTTTTGGTGGAATTGGGTTCTTGAACCATTTGTCGAACCATTTTGCCGCTTCGCCAGAGGTTTGCGCCTGAGCGATGGTGTCATCGATCAGCTTTTTGAAGCCTTCATCGCCTTTACGCAGCATACAGCCGTAAGCTTCTTTCGACTGCGCAGTCCCGACGATTTCCCAGTTGTCTGGTTTCTTCGCCTTGGCGCGCTCGCCTGCCAGCAGAGCGTCATCCATCATAAACGCAACGGCACGACCGCTTTCCAGGGTACGGAAGGAGTCGCCGTGATCTTTCGCGCTGATGATGCGCATGTCCATTTTCTTCTCGTCGTTCAGCTTGTGCAGCAGCACTTCGGACGTGGTACCGGAGGTCACGACAACCGCTTTGCCTTTCAGGTCAGCAAAATCTTTGATATCGCCGCCTTTCTTCGTCAGCAGGCGGGTGCCTACAACGAAGATAGTGTCCGAGAAAGCGGCCTGTTTCTGACGCTCAAGGTTGTTGGTGGTTGAGCCACATTCAAAATCAAATGTGCCGTTTTGCAGCAGAGGAATACGGTTCTGTGAAGTGATGGGGATCAGCTTCACTTGCAGGTCAGGTTTGTTCAGCTTTTTCTTCACGGCTTCAACGATGGCGTTGGAGTAATCCTGTGAATAGCCCACGACTTTTTGCGTGTTGTCGTAGTAAGAGAACGGGACAGAAGATTCACGGTGGCCGACCACGATCACGCCGTTTTTGGCAATCTTGTCGAGAGTGCTTCCTGCTGCCGGAGCGTCTTCAGCGTGAACGATGCCCGCAGACATTCCCATAACCAGCATTGCTGTGGCCAGTTTACGTAATTGCATACCCAACTCCTTTCTTATCAGCGCCAGTGACGCTTTGATACCCATTGTGATGTTGTTATATCTCGCGCAATGCGAGTGCAGTGTTATGCAAGCTTGTTAACATTTAGTCTGGCTTAATGTAAAGATTTTGCTGCGTTATTGTTTATTTTTGCGAAGCGCGCCGCACCATTCAGAGGCAATAATCTCTCGTTGCACCGTTTCGGTGCTACCGGAGATCCATGCTGGTGCGACAAGGTTGCACGTTAAGCCAGACAGCGTTTGCGTAATTAAACAAAGCAACAGGCGTGCCAGAATTGAAGTTTAGGAGGAAATTGTCGGGTGGCGGCTGCGCCGGAGAGTAGGCCGGGTAAGGCGTAGCCGCCACCCGGCAACAGAAGGCCAGGTTATCTACGACGCTGACGCAGGCTCATCACTACGGCGGCAAAACCGAACAGCGTGGTCAGGATCCACAGCGGCCAGTTCCCGGTGCGCGCATAAGGCGTAAGGCCCGTAGCTGGCGTCACTTTCGTGGTCAGCACCTCACGGGTGAACTGCGGGATCATGGCCTGGATTTCACCCTGCGGACCAATCACGGCGGTGATGCCGTTATTGGTGCTGCGCAACAGCGGACGTGCCAGCTCCAGAGAACGCATTCGTGCCATCTGGAAGTGCTGCCACGGGCCGATCGATTTACCGAACCACGCATCGTTTGAGATGGTCAGCAGATAGTCGGTGTCCGGGCGGAAGTTATCGCGCACCTGCTCGCCGAGGATAATCTCGTAGCAAATAGCGGCCGTCAGGGCAAACCCGTGCGCATGCAGCTGCGGCTGAACGTAAGGGCCCCGGCTGAATGAGGACATCGGCAGGTCAAAGAACGGTGCCAGTGGGCGCAGAATAGACTCCAGCGGAACAAACTCGCCAAACGGTACAAGGTGATTTTTGTTGTAACGATTGGTGGAGGTATAGCTGTATTCGCTGTCCTTACCGAGCGTAATGATCGTGTTGTACGTGTCATAGCGGTTCTGCTGATTGAGACGCGCATCCACAATTCCGGTAATCAGCGTACTGCCGCGCGCGCGCAGCAGATCGTCCATCATCTTCAGGAAGGGCTGCTGATTGATCTCCAGATCCGGGATCGCAGACTCAGGCCAGATGATGAGCTGCGATTTGCCCATCACCTTTTCAGTGGCGTTGGCGTAGATTTTCAGCGTGTTCAGCAGCTGATTCTCATCCCATTTCAATGACTGCGGGATATCGCCCTGTATCAACGATACCTGCGTGGCGCGCGCGGGCTCCAGCGTGAACCACTGGATATAACGCAGTGGGAAAGGCAGGGCAAACAGGATTAACGCGGCAACCAGCGGCTTCCAGTTACGTGTCACCAGAGCCAGCACCAGCAGGCCGCTGACCGCCATGAGCAGGAAGTTAATCGCCTCCACGCCCATGACGGGAGCCAGACCTTTCAGCGGGCCGTCCACCTGGCTATAGCCGAACTGCAACCACGGGAAGCCGGTCAGTACCCAGCCGCGCAGAAATTCGGTGATTTGCCAGACAACGGGAGCCGCTATCGCGACGCGCAGCCAGGTCGTTTTAGGCCACAGACGAGATAGAATACCGGCGAACAGGCCAGTGTAGAGCGAAAGATAGGCGGCGAGCAGCACAACCAGGAAGACGTTAACCGGCCCCGGCATTCCGCCAAATTGCGCGATACTGACGTAGACCCAGTTGATACCAGAGCCAAACAGCCCCAGCCCCCAGAAGTAGCCTATGGCCGCGGCCTGTACCGGACGACGATTCAGGGTAAGACCCTGTAGCCCCATCAGGGAGAGAATAGCGGCTGGCCAGATATCGTAAGGAGAAAAAGCCAGCGTACCGCTGGCTCCGAGTAACAGCGCCAGCAGCAAACGGACGCGCTGGCGTTCAAAGAGTGGGGCAAATGCCATTTACATTAATCTTCCAGTTTTGGCACCGGTGAGTCGTCCGGCATTCTGACATGAACCTGAATAATACGTCGGCTGTCAGCCATTGCGACCTTGAACTGGTAACCATCGATGTCAACGGTTTCACCGCGGGCCGGAAGATGGCCGAAGGCCTGCATCACCAGACCACCAATGGTGTCCACTTCTTCATCGCTGAAGCTGGTGCCAAAGGTGTCATTGAAGTCTTCAATGGAGGCCAGCGCGCGCACGGTCCAGGTGTGGCGGCTCAGCTGACGGAAGTCGATATCCTCTTCTTCGTCATACTCATCTTCGATTTCGCCCACGATCAGCTCAAGGATGTCTTCGATTGTGACCAGACCGGAAACGCCACCAAATTCATCAATAACAATCGCCATGTGATAGCGCTGGGAGCGAAACTCCTTCAGCATCCGATCCACACGCTTACTTTCCGGCACAACCACGGCCGGGCGTAACACTTTTTCCATACTGAAGGCTTCGGCATCGCTGCGCATAAACGGCAGCAGATCTTTCGCCATCAAAATCCCTTCGATGTGATCTTTGTCTTCGCTGATGACCGGGAAACGTGAGTGAGCCGATTCGATAATCACATCGAGGCACTCGTCCAGCGTCTGGTTGCGTTTCAGGGTAATCATCTGCGAGCGGGGGATCATGATGTCGCGGACGCGCTGGTCGGCGATGTCCATCACCCCTTCGAGCATTTCGCGCGTATCTTCGTCGATAAGGTCGTTCTGCCCGGAATCACGAATCAGCTCCAGCAGTTCATCACGGTTTTTCGGTTCGCCGTGGAAAAGCTGGTTCAGGATGAGGGAGAAAAATCCCTTTTTAGTGGTTGTCGTGTCGCTACTGTGTGAATTGTCGTCGCTCATGGCGTTTGTTAAGGGTTCTCTTGTTAGTTCAACGTTAACCGCCGCGCTATGTCCCTGCGCGGCGGCATGGTAGTCAGTGACTGACTATTCTTTCTCGGCAATGTACGGATCCTCATAGCCCAGAGCAAGCATTATCTCTGTCTCGAGGGATTCCATCTCTTCCGCTTCGTCATCTTCAATATGGTCGTAACCCAGAAGATGCAGGCTACCGTGCACCACCATGTGTGCCCAGTGCGCTTCCAGCGGCTTTTGCTGCTCTTTGGCTTCCTGCTCAACCACCTGACGGCAGATGATCAGATCGCCCAGCAGCGGCATCTCAATGCCCGGAGGGGCTTCGAACGGGAAAGAGAGCACATTGGTCGGCTTATCTTTCCCGCGATAGGTCAGGTTGAGCTCATGGCTTTCTGCTTCATCCACCAGGCGAATCGTGACCTCTGATTCTTCCTGAAACTGGGGGATAACGGCATCCAGCCATTTCTGAAACTGTGCCTCTTCTGGCATGCCGGAATTATCTTCACAGGCCAGCTGTAAATCGAGGATCACCTGACTCATTTCTGTTCATGCTCCTGCGCTTCGCGCTTACGTTCTGCGGCCAGCTCGGCCCTGCGCTTCTGATCTGCCTCTTCCCAGGCCTCATAAGCGTTAACGATACGCGCGACCACCGGGTGGCGTACCACATCTTCACTGTGGAAGAAGTTAAAGCTGATTTCGTCTACCTCGGCCAGCACTTCGATGGCGTGACGCAGACCCGATTTGGTGTTACGCGGCAGGTCAATCTGGGTGACGTCACCGGTAATAACCGCTTTCGAGTTAAAGCCAATACGCGTCAGGAACATCTTCATCTGTTCAATGGTGGTGTTCTGGCTCTCATCCAGAATGATGAACGCGTCGTTAAGTGTACGCCCACGCATGTAGGCCAGCGGAGCCACTTCAATCACGTTACGCTCGATGAGCTTTTCAACTTTCTCGAAGCCGAGCATTTCGAACAGCGCGTCGTACAGCGGGCGCAGGTAGGGGTCCACTTTCTGACTTAAATCGCCCGGCAGGAAGCCGAGTTTCTCACCGGCTTCTACAGCAGGGCGGGTCAGCAGGATACGGCGGATCTCCTGACGCTCAAGCGCATCGACAGCAGCAGCAACGGCCAGATAGGTTTTACCCGTACCCGCCGGACCCACGCCAAAGGTGATGTCATGGTCGAGAATGTTGGCGATGTACTGTGCCTGGTTCGGGGTACGAGGCTTAATCACGCCGCGTTTGGTTTTAATGTTGATGGCTTTGCCATAGTCCGGCACGCTTTCCGCGCTCTGCTCAAGCACGCGCGCCTCTTTGATGGCCAGGTGGATCTGTTCAGGTTCAATATCCTGGATCTCACCGCGCATCGGGGCGGTATCAACATACAGGCTGCGGAGAATATCTGCCGCGGCGTTGACGCAGATTGGGCGTCCGGTGAGTTTGAAATGGTTATCGCGACGATTGATTTCGATACCCAGACGTCGCTCCAGTTGTTTGATGTTGTCATCAAACGGCCCGCACAGGCTCAGCAGGCGAGCGTTGTCTGCGGGCTCAAGGCTAATTTCACGCGTATCTATGTTCAAACGGTTCCTCTTTATTTGGTTAACTGACCTGTGGCCACACGGCGTAATAAAACGGTCATTACCGAAATTATTCACGCCATAGAATAAAGGCGCAAGCGTTGCGGTAGATATTGGGGGTGATGAGAGGAAATACAAGGCCTGCCGGACAGGCAGGCCAGAGGGATCAGGGCTGGTAAATACCTACGCCAGAATCGTTGACTTTACGGGTGCGAGAGATAACGTATTCCGGAGTCTGTGCAATACGCAGACCCATTTCGTCCTCAGTGCGTACCACCTTCCCGCGCAGCGAGTTCGTGAGCACTTCGACAATCTCGACGTCCACAAACTTACCAATCATGTCCGGGGTGCCTTCAAAATTCACCACGCGGTTATTTTCGGTTCGACCAGACAGTTCCATGATGCTCTTACGGGAAGTGCCTTCCACCAGAATACGCTGGACAGTGCCGAGCATACGACGGCTCCAGGCGTTGGCCTGCTGGTTGATACGCTCCTGCAAAATATACAGACGCTGCTTTTTCTCTTCTTCCGGCACATCGTCAACCATATCGGCCGCTGGGGTGCCCGGGCGTGCTGAGAAGATGAAGCTGTAGCTGACGTCGAAATTCACCTCGCCGATGAGCTTCATGGTGCGCTCGAAGTCATCAGCGGTTTCGCCAGGGAAGCCGACGATAAAGTCGGAGCTAATCTGGATATCCGGGCGCGCTTCACGCAGCTTGCGGATGGTGGACTTATACTCCAGCACCGTATGTGGACGACCCATCAGGTTCAGCACGCGGTCAGAGCCGCACTGGATCGGCAGGTGCAGGAAGCTCACCAGCTCTGGCGTATCGCGATAGACGTCAATAATGTCGTCGGTAAATTCCATCGGATGGCTGGTGGTAAAGCGAATGCGGTCAATGCCGTCAATCGCCGCCACCAGACGCAGCAGTTCAGCAAAGCTGCCGGTGGTGCCGTCGTAGTTTTCCCCGCGCCAGGCGTTCACATTCTGGCCCAGCAGGTTCACTTCGCGAACGCCCTGCGCGGCAAGCTGCGCGATTTCAAACAGGATATCGTCTGCCGGGCGGCTCACTTCTTCACCACGGGTGTAAGGTACCACGCAGTAAGTACAGTATTTGTTGCAGCCTTCCATGATGGAGACGAAGGCGGTCGGGCCATCAGCGCGCGGCTCTGGCAGACGGTCAAATTTCTCGATCTCCGGGAAACTCACGTCAACCACCGGGCTACGGCTGCCGCGAACCTGATTAATCATCTCTGGCAGGCGGTGAAGGGTCTGAGGGCCAAAAACGATATCCACATAGGGGGCTCTCTGGCGGATCAGCTTACCTTCCTGCGATGCGACGCAGCCACCCACGCCAATGATCAGGTCCGGATTTTTCCGTTTGAGAAGCTTCCAGCGGCCTAACACATGAAAGACTTTTTCCTGTGCTTTTTCACGAATTGAACAGGTGTTCAGCAGCAGCACATCGGCTTCTTTCGCATTTTCAGTCAGCTGGTATCCGTGGGTGGTATCCAGCAGATCGGCCATCTTCGATGAATCGTATTCGTTCATCTGACAGCCCCAGGTTTTTATATGGAGTTTTTTAGTCATCGACTTGCTCAGCTCAGGATTGCAAGCCGCGTATTGTAATGCTTTGGTGCGGTTGTGACCAGTATGAAGGTTGTCAACCTCAGGGCCGCAAAAATCCGGTAAACTTAAGGTATTCTCCAATAAGGAATAGTGACCATGACACTCCTGAACACCGAAGTTGCCGTTGTTGGCGGCGGTATGGTCGGCGGCGCACTGGCGCTGGGGCTGGCGCAGCAGGGATTTGACGTAACCGTTATTGAACAGGCGGCTCCGCCGGTATTCGATCCTTCCAGCCAACCGGACGTGCGTATTTCCGCCATCAGCGCGTCCTCTGTTGATCTGCTTCGCGGGCTGGGCGTCTGGGAGGCGGTGCTGGCGATGCGCGCGCACCCCTACAGCCGTCTTGAAACCTGGGAGTGGGAAAATGCTCACGTCTCGTTTGACGCCGCCGAGCTGAAACTGCCGCGTCTGGGCTATATGGTGGAAAACAACGTGCTCCAGCAGGCGCTCTGGCAGGCGCTGGAGGCGCACCCGAAGGTGACGCTGCGCGTTCCGGACTCGCTGAAAGCCCTGCATCGTCATGAAGGTGGATATCTCCTGACGCTGGATAACGACGATGAGCTGGCCGTAAAGCTGGTGGTGGGGGCGGATGGCGCGAACTCGCAGGTCAGGCAGATGGCAGGCATTGGGATCCATGCCTGGCAGTATCAGCAATCCTGCATGCTGATCACCGTGCAGTCAGAAAACGCGCCGGGCGAAAGCACCTGGCAGCATTTTACGCCGAACGGCCCGCATGCATTCTTACCGTTGTTTGATAACTGGGCTTCGCTGGTGTGGTACGACAAACCGGCGCGTATTCGACATTTGCAGGGGCTGTCCATGGAACAGTTGCAGCGCGAAATCCGCCAGCACTTCCCGCGCCGTCTGGGTAACGTGACCCCGGTTGCCGCTGGCGCATTCCCGCTGATGCGACGCCATGCGTTGCAGTATGCCCGTGAAGGGCTGGCCCTGGTGGGAGACGCGGCGCACACCATTCATCCGCTGGCGGGGCAGGGGGTTAACCTGGGATACCGTGACGTCGATGCGTTACTGGATGTGCTGGGTAACGCTCGCGCCCACGCGGAAGCCTGGGCCAGCCATGAGGTACTGAAGCGCTACCAGACGCGCCGTATGGCGGATAACTTCATTATGCAGTCGGGGATGGATCTGTTCTATGCCGGGTTCAGCAATGACGTGGGTCCGGTGCGGATATTGCGCAATATTGGATTGATGGCAGCGGAACGTGCCGGTGGTCTGAAGCGTCAGGCACTGAAATACGCCCTCGGACTCTAATCTTTATTCCCTCTCCCCGTGGGAGAGGGTTAGGGTGAGGGCATCAGGCCGCACTATTCTGAGCAACAAAAACAAACAAGCCCGCAGAGCGGGCTTGTTTGTTTTAAGTGGCTGGGGTGCAGGGATTCGAACCCCGGAATGCTGGTATCAGAAACCAGAGCCTTACCGCTTGGCGACACCCCAATTGCGTTAAACAAACTGCTTAACGACTTTAAAGTGGCTGGGGTACGAGGATTCGAACCTCGGAATGCCGGAATCAGAATCCGGTGCCTTACCGCTTGGCGATACCCCAACAATGTTCAGTTTACCGAATCGTATTCGATAACATAAATATGGTGGCTACGACGGGATTCGAACCTGTGACCCCATCATTATGAGTGATGTGCTCTAACCAACTGAGCTACGTAGCCAGATTGTTTCTTCGATGGCTGGGGTACCTGGATTCGAACCAGGGAATGCCGGTATCAAAAACCGGTGCCTTACCGCTTGGCGATACCCCA
>ERZ1673734.128-NODE-128-length-74354-cov-43.104914_pt1 | contig 74354 bp, 68 predicted proteins | sample MGYA00580199_ERZ1673734 | MGnify/ENA primary metagenome ERZ1673734 (study PRJEB41218, sample SAMN15661742) | gut metagenome | host: Homo sapiens | place: Canada: London | collected 2015-08-20/2019-03-30 | study: EMG produced TPA metagenomics assembly of...
ATACCCTCGTCTATAGATATTGAATTCTTAGAATTAAACGACAACCCCTACATTATAATATGAATGCTATGCTTTTGAAGCAAATTAAAAGAGATGGAATATATGCTTGACGAAGAAGAATAAAAGATCGGTCAAGCAAATGCCAATCATTCATTGGCTTGTCTTTGCTTGACCGATATTTCATCTCTCCACTTTCCATTCTGTGATGTTTCTTTCGTCTTTTACATCGAAGCCAATCCCTACTTTAATAGTCTTCTTGTTGCTCATGGCGAAAGCGTCAGCATAATGGTTTGCGTTTATCTGGGCGAGAGCTTCATCGGCAGTATTGCCAAATTTCAATTCCATGATGTAAATGCTGTCTTGTGTCTCCAGCGTTATGTCTGTACGACCTTTTGACGTTCGTTGTTCCACAAGAATACGGTAGTCGGTAAGCAGGGCAAACACCACATACATAAGTTGTTGGAAATGTCCCTCGTATTTGGTGTTCTCACAATAGGGCACAGTGGCAAGGAACGTACGGAACAGCTCCAATGCCCCGTCGATATCACCATTCTTTATCAGAACCGACATTTGGGCAATGGCGACCTTTCCCCTCTGTGAGCTTCGCGTCAGATAGTTGGGCAACAGACTCTTGAATAACCCTATGCGTATTTCCTTGTTGGGGATGCCCAACTCATAGAGGTTGGTATCTTCGTCATAGTCCTTAATAGTAACATAGCCACTCTGATATAACAGAGGAACTATCGACTCCATCGTCTCAGTAGGAGCATCAAAGTCGGATACGTCAGCCATCTCACTTTCGCCAATATCCATTGGTGTAGTTCCAAACTTCCGCATCATCTCTATCAAGAACGTTGGTGTGCCAGAACCAAACCAATAAGCCCCTATTTTCTCTTTTGAGAAACAGTTCAGCAGACTATAAGGATTGAATATATCGGGCGACGGATATGTGAAATGATAACCGTCGTAATTGTCCTTCAGTTGTTGTATGGCTACTTCTCTTGTGATTGACAACTTTTCAGCAAGCCGATCAATGTCGTCAGACATTTGTGTGAGCAATTCTTCCTTGGTAATGCCACAAATGCCAGCATAGGCTTCGTCCATACTGATATTGGTGATGTTGTTCAGTTCGCTGAATATGCTGAGCTGCGAGAATTTAGTTATACCCGTAAGGAACACGAAGCGTAGCATAGGCTCACACTGCTTCAACGGACTGTAGAAGTTGCGCATAAGATGTCGCAAGCTTTCAAGCCGTTCGTCTTGATGAACCACATCCAATAATGGAGCGTCATATTCGTCGATAAGCACAACCACTTGCTTGCCTGTCTTTTTGTAGACAGAAGCTATAAGATTTGCCAAACGCACATTAGCGTCCACAGCATCACACTCAACGCCGAACCTGCGTTCGTTATCTTTAAGTATAAAGTCGAGATATCTGTTCAGTTGGTCTTCTTCCTGATGTTTGCCACCCGAAAGGTCGAAATGAAGCACGGGATATTCAGCCCACTCGTTTTCCAAATTGTCTATTGCCAACCCCTTGAAGAGTTCCTTGCGACCTCCAAAATAGCTCAGCAATGTGGAAACAAGAAGTGACTTGCCGAATCTGCGTGGACGACTCAAGAAGAAGTATTTGCCGTCAGAATTCGCCATACGGTATATATAGGCAGTCTTGTCTATATAAAGATTGTCATTCGTGCGGATTTCCGAGAAAGTCTGTATACCTATGGGATATAATTTTCTTGTCATACTCGCGGGTTGTTTTTATCACGATGCGAATATACAAAAAATATCTGATGTGTTAGAATGAACATCTCAATTATTTTTGTAAATTTGCCACCACATTGCTGTTATTATATTAACAGACGTAAATCATAAATAAATTTCCACGCATGGGTTTTGCTTATGAAAACGCTCTTCGGCATCTTGGCTTATTGCATATTTGCAACATGCGTCTATTCTCAAGAGGTGGCGGACACGGTAAGTGTGCGTGTGCAGTATTATGCATTGTATAAACACACGCAGGAACAAAAGGAAGCGTATGATGATATAAATCTGTTGGATATAGGGCGACATTCGTCTCGGTTTTATAGCCAACGGTTTGAGCGGTTTCTGCATCTGCGTGATTCTGTGAAGAGTGTGAATACCGACCCCATGAGCTATTTGCAGTTCCTGGCAAATACGTTTGGCTCTAAGAAAGGACGCGAGTATGAAGTTTATAAGCACATTCCACAGAGGGGCACGCTCACTTATACGGATGTCGTGCACAATGACTTTTCATTCTGTTATGAGGAATCCATCCCGACCTTCTCTTGGGAACTCGCCGAGGGTGACACTATTATTATAGGTTATCCCTGCCATAAAGCCGTTTGTCAGTTCCGTGGGCGCACTTGGACAGCGTGGTATTCGTTGGACTTGCCTTTTGATAATGGTCCATGGAAGTTAGGTGGTTTGCCCGGACTCATATTGGCGGCTTCTGAAAGCCGACATGAATTCTCGTTTGTTGCTACAGGCATAGAGCAGATGCGGCAAACAGCAACCATCTGCTTTTACCCCAAGCGTTATTTGCGTTCTACTCCTGCCAAGTTTCAACGTTTGCTTGAAGATTACTGGAAAGACCAATGGAATACTACCAACCGCTTGCAAGGTAGCGGATATAGCGAACCGCCTAAGGCGCAGCGGAGTTTCAATGCCTGTTTAATGGAAAAATACGAATAACCGATATGCAATAACCATTTGGTAAGCAATGAGATATGCCATACTTTTCATACTTCTGCTAACCAACCTTTCGCTCTCAGCACAAACATTTACGGGCAAAGTGAAAGGAAAGCAAGGAGAACTCTTGGTAGGTGCCTCGGTTGTGGCATCAACTGAGAGCAAGTCGACCGTGGCGTATTGTCTCACAAGCGACAAGGGTGAATATAAGCTGACTATTCCTAAAGGGAAAAATCCTGCAAGCATAACGGTAAGTTATATTGGTTATCAGAAGAAGACAATGCCGTTTGCTGATTTGAAGGATGGCATGACTATCACGTTAGTAGAAGGCGACTTTCAATTAAAGGAAGTAAAGATAAAAGCGGAGCGTATAAAGAGTTCTGGAGACACGCTCACATATTCGGTTGCGGGTTTTCGCCAGGGGCAAGACCGAAGCATTGCCGACGTGATAGCCAAGATGCCTGGACTTGAGGTGAAAGCGGATGGCAAGGTGGAATACCAAGGAAAACCTATCAACAAGTTCTATATTGAGGGACTTGACTTGATGGGGTCGCAATATGGTGTTGCCAACCAAAACATCTCAGCCGATAAGATAAAGAGTGTGCAGGTGTTGGAGAATCATCAGTCGGTGAAGTCGTTGCGTGGCGTGTCGTTCAGCGAACAGGCTGCTCTCAATCTTGTGTTGAAGGATGACGCCAAAGCCGTATGGACGGGAGCGGCTGACATAGGTTTGGGTTATGGTGATGATTTTCTATACGACTGCCGACTGATGGGTATGCGTTTCAACAAGAAGTATCAGACGCTTATGATGTACAAGAACAACAACATCGGCAAGCAACTCGACAATGAGGTGCTCGATCTTGCTGCATTGTTGAAGGGAAGAACTGGCTCTGAGTCGGGCTTTCTCTCAATGATGTCGGTTGCGGCTCCCGACCTTGCAGACAACCGATATACTTTCAACAATAGTCATCTTGTTGCTGGCAATTGGCTTTGGAAGACTGGCAAGGATTCGGAACTGCGTGTGCAAGGCAATGGATTTATAGACAAGACCAATATGCAAGACTATAGTTCATCCACTTATCTCACCCTTGCCGATATGCCAGTCATAGTTGAGGAGCAGAATGTCAGCAACACCCGAAGCGAATGGAAGGGTGAGGCCAACTATCAGTACAACGGCAGCAAGAGTTTCATCAAGAACAACCTTAAAGGTTATATTGACTTCAACAAGAGTGTCGGCACGATGATGTACAACGGACAGCGCACCGACATGATGGTGAAGCCGCACAAGCGCAGTATTACTGAGGATTTTCAGATGTCGCACACAACGGCAAAGGGCAACATATACAACGTTGAAAGTTATTTGACCTACAGCTATCTGCCGGGACAGTTGCTCACCATTGGTGGAATGACAGAACGGCTGAATCTCGGTTTCTTCTCAACACAGAATGAAATGCAATATAAACTGAAAGTCGGCAGACACTATCTCAACAATGAATTGGGAATGAACTACGACTATCAGAGCATTGGTGTGGCAATGGACGAGGAAGCGGAGAAGACGAATGTGTATCAGTTGCTTCGCATGTATTGGTCTCCTTCAATGTCGTTCCTTTTCGGAAAGCATAGGATAGGAATAAAGTCGAAGATAAGTTATGCCCGTCAGTCTTACCGTGAGTCAAGAAGCAATCATCTGTGGATAGACCCTGCGGTGGGTTGGAATTGGAAGGCAACGGTTGTTTCTGAATTTTCGGCTAATGTTGGTTATGCTAATGCGCCATTGATGGGAAGGTCTATCTATGACACTCCTATCTTCACAAGCTATCGCACGCAGAAAGTGAATAGAGGCAAAACGGATGCTACTCACGCTCTTCATGCAACGGCAGCATATAAATACACCAATCCTGTGTCGGGACTGTTCTTTAATCTTCGTCCTTCATATAATAGAATGTCGGGAAACATCCTTTACGAGAGTGCGATGAACGGCAATATCTACACCATGACTGCTACCGACAAGGAATATGCCATGCAGACAATAGGCGTTTCTGGTCGTGTAAGCAAATCGTTTGGATGGGCAAAGACACTTGTCAGTCTCGGCGCCTCACACATGGTCACAGATTACTGTATGCTTGTGTCGGGCATTGTGAATGACGCACGTATGAACACAACCTCTGTTTCGTTCAACTACTCATTGCGTCCAGCAAGGTTTCTTTCTGTTGAGGGTAAGTCGAATGTGAACATTTATAAGCAGAAAAACCTCACGGCTCCAGAACTCTCTTCCGACCCCACAACCGACTGGGAACATCTCCTTAAACTATATGTGTTCCCTGCCAAAGGATGGATGCTGAGCGTAAAAAACGAACTCTTCCATACCAACGACAAGAGCATAGGCGTAAACCACTTTCTTGACCTTGCCATTGGCTACAAGGCTAAGCGTTGGGAGTTATCCGTCACAGCAAACAACCTTATTGACACCTCCGAGTTTGAACGAAGAACACTCGGCAACACCGTTGAGTGGTATAGCATTACCCGTCTTCGTCCAAGGGAAGTGCTTGCGAAGTGGTGTCTGGATTTGTAAATTAGAAAGCAGCCCATCAAGAGCATTCGAACACCAGCCCCGTGTTCGAAGCATCGCCATAGGCGTCCTCACCCATAGAACGATATTCATTGCAAGCGCTCTCGACGGCAGCCATGATGCGCGCGTCGGCACTGTTCTCCCACATGCGGAACTCCACATCCTCCTCATAGCCACGAGCGAAGGCCTGAAGGCGATCGATATCGAAGCTTTCGGATTGGAAACCCACCAGCTCGCGCTCTGCATCGGCGGCATTACACTCCTGCTCCACATGAGCCGGAACCATCATGCAAGGCTTGCCCATATACAGGGCCTCACACACGCTCTCGAAGCCGGCCGTAGTGGCATACGCCTTAGAACGAGGGCAACTCCCTCGTCTTGCTCTTGCCCACCAACATTTTCACTACTTCGTGACCTTCGCGCTCCATCATCTGCTTGAGCGCCAATGCTTGGGTGAGATGCCCCCTACCCTCGCCTTGAATAACAAATATTACCTTCATCTTACATCTTATTAACGTCTTATGCCGCTGTGGCCGCGAAAGCTCCCCGTCAGCATCTGGGCGCAAAGGTAAAAACGTTATATTACAAAGAAGTAAGAGAAACATGACGATCGTATGAAAAAGGTATGCGACAACCATATTCTACCAAAAGGAAACGATTAGCAGCGCAAACAAAAACTTGTCCACCGCCAACAGCGATGGACAAGCCTATGAAAACCGCAGTTTGGTTGCGGACAAATCTTATTATTTTCCTATGGGAAACGCCTTGAGCAGACGCTTATACTCCTTGCCCGTGATCTGGATGGTAGTACCATGACGCGGGGTGAACTTTCCCTTGGTCTGTGTGTCTTGCACAAAGGTAAAGGTCTTGAGGTTGTCGGTGCTCTTGGCAAACTGGTAGTGGCCGTTCATGTAGCAATCGTACATCAGGCACCAACCACCCTGAATAAGCGGGAACACGCCAGCGCCCTCCACAGCATTCTTGGTAACCTCGCAATAGCCCGGGTGCAAGGTCCATGTGTCGGGCTTGTGCAAGTTGGTAAAGGTGTATTGCCTGATGCCCTTATGACTTCCTCCCTCGGTTTTGAAAAAGAGGTGGAACAAGCCTTGCTCATCTTGAACGATATCGGTGTCGATGGCCGGCTGCTTATAGTCGAAAAGAACCTGTGGCTCGCCCTCCAGATCGGTGAAATCGGCGTTGGCATAGCAGTAATACACTCTGTCATAAGGAATGGAGCCATCATCGGTGAGCAATGAGAAATAAACCATGTACTTACCCACGCTCTTATCGTAGATGGTTTGGGGTGCCCACACGCGAGTGACGTGGGCGAAATGTGTACCCTTGTATTTCTCGGGGAAATGCACTGTGCGATGCGTCCAATGCACAAGATCCTTGGAATGAAGCAACACGATGCCACGGTTGCTTGACCATCCCAGGGAGCTACGCATGTCGGTCACAACCATGAAGTAGCTGCCATCCTCACCACGCAAGATGTGAGGGTCGCGAACGGCCTTGGTCAAGGCAATAGAGTCGCTGCCAATCACTGGGTTGCCCCCGTTGAGCGGTGTGTAATTGAAACCGTCGTTACTCACGGCAAAATGGATCTGCTCCTCTTGCGGAGCATTGCCGATAAAGTAAGCAAAGAGGTAGTTTGTCATCTTGAGGCGCTTCTTAGCCTCCACCTGTGTGGCCACGCCAAACGTCACGGCCAAGGCGATACTGAAGAGAATGATCTTTTTGCTCATATTTTTTTCCAATTAGTTTGCTTCATCATAGACGAACACGTTCATTCGATTGCAAAAATACAAAAAAGATAGCGAATTATGCGTTTTCCCTATTACTTTAAGCCAATAAGCCTGTAAGATTTCAAAAATACACACAACGCAAGGTGCATGGTGCCATGTTTTCCTTCTCTATTGAAAGGCGTAGACGTTTGGGGTACGCACAATGCACCAACAATCCATGCAGGATGGGGCAAATACACAAATGCAGGCATGAAGATCAATTTTAACAACCTAAACAACTGTTTTTCAACGCAATTGTTTTATCTTTGCAATATTATTTCTTTCTATAAGAGGGATGGCACAGGGCTATGAGAATGACCCCCGATATCAGAAAACACACGTTACCTTAACTGAGTTGGGCAATGACAAATAAACCAAAAGACTATACCTAAAAGCAAGACAAAATGACTCTAAAGACAAGAAAATTGATGATGGCCATGCTGGGGCTGGTGCCTACAATGGCTGTTGCTCAGCAAAAGCCCAACATTATCTACATCATGTGTGACGACATGGGATATGGCGATCTTGGATGCTATGGTCAGCAGTTGATTTCTACCCCCAACCTGGACAAGATGGCTACTGAGGGCATGCGTTTTACCGACGCCTATGCTGGCAGCCCAGTATCGGCTCCTTCACGCGCGTCGTTCATGACCGGACAGCATGCCGGTCACGGATATGTGCGTGGCAACCGAGAATATTGGAATAAGGTTGGCATCGACCAAACGATGTTTAACGGTCGTGGCGACTATCCCGTTGTTGGACAGGAACCTTACCTGATGACCCACGATATCATACCCGAGCTGTTCAAAAAGGCTGGATACAACACCGGTATGTTTGGCAAATGGGCAGGCGGTTACTGGAACAGCAAATATCCAAACACGTATGCGGTAGACAGCTTGGGCAATACCGACACGAGCAAGTATACCACAACCTCGTCGATGTCGCTGCCCAACAAGCGCGGTGTGGACTGTTTCTATGGACCTATATGCCAGTTCCAGGCACACACATATTATCCCAACTTCCTCAACCGCTATGACCCTGAGGGCAAGGGCGACACTTGCGTGGTGGCAGAGACCATGGAGCAGAATATCCAACATGCCACGGTGTTCAGTGGCGACACCGATTTTGAGAACCGCGCTGAATACAGTGCCGACAAGATCCATCAGTATGCCATGAAGTGGATCGACAGGATGGCCGATAAGAAGGAACCGTTCCTGGGCATCTTCACCTACACGCTGCCGCATGCTGAGTTGTGGCAGCCCAACGACTCGATCCTGCAGAAGTATAATCAGGCTTTCCACTGCGATGAGAAGTCGCATGGCTGGGAAACGGGCAACTGGTACTACCAGAACAACAACTCGCACGCTCAGTTTGCTGCAATGATCACCCGCTTGGACGCCTACGTTGGCGAAATTCGCGAAAAATTGAAGGAGAGAGGGTTGGACGACAACACCTTGGTGATCTTCACCTCCGACAATGGACCTCACGAGGAGGGCGGCGCTGACCCGACATGGTTCAACCGCGACGGATTGCTGAAGGGCTTGAAGCGCTCTACACACGAGGGCGGCATACGCATACCTTACATAGCATGCGGCCCGGGTGTGCCGAAAGGCGTGGTCAACAACCACCAGTTGGCGTTCTATGACGTTATGCCAACCCTGCTCGATTATATTGGTGAGCACGATGCTGCAAAAGCCCACTCACTGGAGGCAAGCACGGAAGCCGACCCATACGACGGCATTTCTTTCTACAACACACTGACCGGCAACGACAGTAAGCAGAAGAAGCACGACTTCCTCTATTGGGAATTTCATGAAACCAACATGATGGGTCTCAGAATGGGTGACTGGAAGATGGTGGTGGACAAGGGCACCTGCCGTCTGTATGATTTGGCAACAGATATCCACGAGGATACGGATGTGGCCAGCAAGAATCCCGAGATTGTGGCCAAGATGAAGCAAATTATCAAGGAGCAGCATGTAGATAGCCCGCTGTTTAAAGTAACATTGCCTCGATAGTATGAAGAAATTATTATCCATCTTCACATTGTTGTTGGTATGCGTATTTGCGCAGGCCTTCGACGAGAGTAAATATTATGTTATCAACCGTAACGGCAACTCATAGGCCTACATGTATGCCAATGGCAACAACATCATGGCCAGTTCGCTCGACAAGACCAATGGCAGCTTTATATGGCAACTGATTCCAACAGGCACTACTAACGGCTACTATCTGAAGAATGTGGGCAGCGGGATGTACGCACAGACGTGTAACATTGCGCTTAGCTCATTGGTGGAACTGGGCGCAAACCCTGTTGAGTATATTGTGTCTACGGGCGCTGGGTCAACGACGTACTTCATGGCGTCGAACGACCAGGGCGCAATCAATTACAATGAGGACGCTACACTTGGCCTGAACTTTGGAGCCTCTGGCGTGTGTGCATTCTACATTAAGACTGGGCGTGGCAACAGTTACTGGACCATCACCGAGACCAACTATTCGCCCACTCCACCGGAGCCCAGCGAGGGCGAGGACGAGGATGTGCAGCCCAATGTGCATGCTTACCGCATTCCATGCGGCACGTTCAGACCTGACACCAAACTCACGCAAATAGACATTACGGGCGAGGGTGTGTGGCACGAATTGCACTATGCTCCACTGACCAACAACAAGTTTATGATTCAAACCGGAGCGCACGCGTCGCTGATGCGTGGAGGCAAGGTGAAGATTACGGCCCAACTGAAAGGTGCCGAGGTTGCAGGACTGGTGGTGGCGGTGTGTGCCGACTTCGATGGCGATGGACGATTTGAGCAAACCGTAAAGCCTACGGTGGCAGGCACCATTGAGGCCGAGCTGACGGTACCTGCGGAGAGCGAGGCTTTCACTGGACGTATCCGAATCCGTGTGGACCAGGGCGGAAACTACAGCGCCAACGGCGATATTGCAGGCGTGATCTACGATATTCCTATTCAGATCGTAAATGCGCAAGCGCAACGCCTAATTGAGGTTGTTCCCAATTCCAAGGGACGTGGGCTGGTTAGCATCATTGGTTCCGACGCACACAGTACAATGAAGAATCTGGGCGACGAGGTGACCGTGAAGGCGCAGGCCGCAGAGGGATGGGTGTTCAAAGGCTGGCTTCTGGGCAACGACATCGTTTCCACCAATGAGTAATACTCATTCCAAGTGACGGCCGCTGTCCACCTGATAGCCATATTTGGCAAATACATAGAGCCCGAAAAACCCATTGTGTATGTGGAGCCTGCAGATGGCCTTAGGTTTCGTCTGCGCAACAAGGAACGCGACACATATTACATGGTGGAGGACGCATCAAACCATCTGGTGATCGCTGAGGACCGCTATGCGGAGGGCGGAACGTTTACGTTGGAGAAAGCTGACGCAAGTTCATATTACATCAAAACGGCAAGTGGAAGGTATGTCTATCAGGCAAGTTCTGGTTCGCAAGCCAACAAGACCACTTCTGCCACCAAGGTGAAGTACACCATCACAGCAAGTGGCGAGCATCTCTACAACTTTGGGGCAACCGGCTCAACTGACGCCAACCGATTTCTGCATGCTGCTGCAGACCATCTCAACATCTGTGGATGGACCCAAAACGTGGAACGCTCACAATGGTATATGCAGAAAGACGATACAACAGTAGGCATCGTTTCTATTCAGGACGAACGATTAGCAGCCAACGGAAAGGACAGCAAATTCATTGAGAACAATCGACTCATCATCCGAAAAGGAGGCAAAAAGTTTAATGCCCGTGGACAAAGAATAAAATGATTCAAGCCAACAAACAACGGGTAAACACCCCCAAATAATGAAAATATCAGGTTTCCGTTAAGCCATCGGCAGAGTTATGCATCTTTGAGTATTGCCAGGCTTAACGGAAACTTATTTATGTCATGTGCAATTACATTCAATGTAAAGGCATCATATTCATTGATAAAGACTACACACACCCTATGAATATCGTATAATCGAAAAGGGCAAGCAATACATAGGAAAAATAAAACCGAAAAGCTTACAAAGAAGAAGAAGGTACAAAATGAATAAGCGGTAAGGATAAAATCTTCAAAAGGACATGGACAATCTAAACATATAGGGGTCCCAAACCGTTTTGAACAAAAAAATGGATTGAAGGCATCAAATAACTCAAAAGAAACGAAAGCATAAAAAATCTCCGGCTCAGAAAGAACCGGAGATTTCTTATAAAGTGAAAATGCGATCAGATTATTCAGCCTTGGGAGCCTCTGTTGAGGTCTCTGCAACTGCCTCAGGAGCAACCTCATCAGCCTTCTTCGTAGAACGACGGCTACGACGAGTCTTCTTCTCAACCTTAGCAGTCTTGGCCATGTTCTCATCGAAGTCAACGAGCTCGATGAAAGCCATAGAAGCAGCGTCACCCAAACGAGAGCCGAGCTTGATGATACGTGTGTAGCCACCGGGACGGTCAGCAACCTTTGCGGCAACCTCACCGAACAACTCCTTAACCGCATACTTGTTCTGAAGGTAACGGAAAACAACACGACGGCTGTTTGTGTCGTCCTTCTTGCAACGTGTGATCAGCGGCTCAACATACATCTTGAGAGCCTTGGCCTTAGCGAGGGTCGTAGTGATTCTTTTGTGCATAATCAGGCTGCATGCCATGTTAGCGAGCATGCTTGAGCGATGAGATGCAGTACGACCCAGATGGTTGAATTTCTTATTATGTCTCATTTTGTTTTTTACGTTTTGAAAGAGCGTTATCTAAAAATAGAACTACTCCTTGTCTAATTTATACTTGGAAATGTCGGTTCCAAACGACAGATTCAGACTCTCGAGCAAATCATCAAGCTCAGAAAGCGATTTCTTACCGAAGTTACGGAACTTCAAGAGATCTGTCTTATTATACTGCACGAGATCTCCAAGGGTCTCAACATCAGCAGCCTTTAGACAGTTAAGCGCACGAACTGAAAGATTCATATCGGTAAGCTTAGTCTTCAGCAACTGGCGCATGTGCAGAACTTCCTCATCAAACTCCTGGTTGCCATCGGCGTTCGGATTCTCAAGAGTAATCTTCTCGTCAGAGAACAACATGAAGTGATAGATAAGGATCTTAGCAGCCTCCTTCAGGGCGTCCTTCGGGTGAATGGAACCATCCGTAGTAACCTCAAGCGTGAGCTTATCATAGTCGGTCTTCTGCTCGACACGAGTAGGCTCAACAGAGTACTTGACGTTGCGGATAGGGGTGTAGATTGAATCGATTGGGAGTACATTAACATCTGTGCAGAACTGACGATTCTCATCAGCGGGGACGTATCCACGACCCTTGTTAATAGTCAGGTCAATTTGCATAGATGCCTTGGAGTCTAAATGACAAATCACCAAATCAGGGTTTAACACTTCAAATCCAGTCAGATACTTAGTGATGTCACCAGCCTTGAATTCGGTGGAATTCTCAACCGTGATACTCACCTTCTCGTTCTCGAATTCTTCTACTACTTGCTTGAATCGAACTTGCTTGAGATTCAAAATGATGTTGGTCACATCTTCCTTAACACCGGGAACTGAAGAAAACTCATGCTCAACACCAGCGATACGGATGGTATTGATGGCATAACCCTCCAACGATGAAAGAAGAATGCGTCGCAGGGCGTTACCAATAGTAACACCGAAGCCAGGCTCGAGCGGACGGAACTCAAACTTACCGTACTGCTCATCAGCCTCCAGCATCACAACTTTATCAGGTTTTTGAAATGCTAATATCGCCATTAATTTAATGATTATTTAGAGTACAACTCAACGATTAACTGCTCCTTAATGGTCTCGGGAATATCGGCACGCTCCGGACGGTGCAGGAACTTACCGCTCTTTGTATTGTCATCCCACTCGAGCCAAGGATACTTGCTGTGATTGAAACCTGCCAAAGCAGCCTCAATTACCTCGAGAGACTTAGACTTCTCACGAACAGCAATAACCTGACCAGGCTTAACAGAATAAGAAGCAATGTTGAGTACCTTTCCATCAACTGTGATATGCTTATGACCTACGAGCTGACGAGCGGCAGCACGAGTAGGAGCAATACCCAAACGGAAAACAACGTTGTCCAAACGGCTCTCGAGAAGCTGAAGGAGAACCTCACCGGTGATACCCTCGCTCTTTGCAGCCTTCTCAAACAGGTTGCGGAACTGACGCTCCAGCACGCCATAGGTGTACTTAGCCTTTTGCTTCTCAGCCAACTGAGAACCATACTCCGACTGCTTGCGGCGACGGTCATTACCATGCTGTCCTGGAGGGAAATTGCGCTTTGCCAATACCTTGTCAGGACCAAAGATGGCCTCTCCGAAACGGCGTGAAATTCGAGATTTAGGACCTATATATCTTGCCATAATGTAAATGCTTTAAATCAATTGTATCTTGTTAACCTATTATACACGACGACGCTTGGGAGGACGGCAGCCGTTGTGTGGCAACGGTGTCACATCGACGATCTCGATGACCTCAATACCTGCACCATGAATGGCGCGAATAGCGCTCTCGCGACCGTTTCCAGGACCCTTCACGTAAGCCTTAACCTTACGCAGACCAAGATCATAAGCGACCTTTGCACAATCCTCTGCAGCCATCTGGGCAGCATAAGGAGTGTTCTTCTTGGAACCGCGGAAACCCATCTTACCAGCTGAAGACCAAGAGATGACCTGACCCTCGTTGTTAGCAAGAGATACAATGATATTATTGAATGAGCTATGGACATGAAGCTGACCAACAGCTTCAACCCTTACATTTCTCTTCTTAGATGTTGCTTTTGTCTTTGCCATTTTCTTTTAGCTTTAAGTTTGAAGTTGAATGTGTGTGGTTAGAAGGAATAAACCATCCCATTAAAAACCAACAACTTACAACTCTCAACTAATTTTACTTAGTAGCCTTCTTCTTGTTAGCAACAGTCTTCTTCTTACCCTTACGTGTACGGGCGTTATTCTTAGTGCTCTGACCGCGAACAGGAAGACCATTACGATGACGGACACCACGATAGCAGCCAATATCCATCAGACGCTTAATGTTCAACTGGATCTCTGAACGGAGGTCACCCTCCACTTTGAATTCAGCGCCGATAATCTCACGGATCTTAGCAGCCTGGTCGTCAGTCCACTCGCTGACCTTCAGGTCACGGCTTACGCCGGCTTTATCCAATATCTTTGCTGAACTACTTCGACCTATACCATAGATATAAGTCAATGCGATTTCGCCACGCTTGTTCTGGGGCAAATCTACTCCAACAATTCTTATTGCCATTGATAATTAAATAAAAAAATAATAATACTAAATGTCATTCTTTGCTAAAAAGCATGCAAAAGTACTCATAATTTGCGAGATATCTGCACAATTGCATTTTTTTAACATTAACCCTGACGCAATTTGAACTTAGGGTTCTTCTTGTTGATGACGAACAACCGACCTTTACGACGTACGATCTTACAGTCGGCGGTGCGCTTCTTTAAAGATGTTCTTGTCTTCATATCAAAATGATATTTAAAAATTATTTGTATCTGAACTCAATACGACCCTTAGTCAAGTCGTAAGGACTCATTGCGACTTTCACCTTGTCTCCAGGAAGAATCTTGATGTAATGCAAACGCATCTTACCAGAGATGCTTGCGATGATCTTGACTCCGTTCTCAAGTTCCACACGAAACATAGCGTTGCCGAGACTCTCGATCACGGTTCCGTCCTGTTCTATAGAGGATTGCTTAGACATAATCTATAATGAATTTCAAAACTGCGATTCTATCAACACACAAAACAGACATACAAGGTTGAGTGGCGGAAGCCACCAACCCTGTAATGTCCTATTGTATCATAATCGTATCAAGAAAATACACTCTAATCAAAGATAGGATTAATAAGCACTGACAGCACCAGCCTTGCGGGTGTGTCCTGAGTTCAACAATCCATCATAGTGGCGCATCAACATGTAACTCTCAATCTGCTGAAGCGTGTCGATAACAACACCTACAGAAATGAGAAGCGAAGTACCACCAAAGAACTGAGAGAATGCATCCTGAACGTTGAGGAGACCAGCAAGAGCAGGCATGACGGCAATGAACGCTATGAAAAGCGAACCCGGCAGGGTAATGCGAGTCATGACAGTGTCAATATACTCAGCCGTGTCATGTCCGGGCTTAACGCCTGGGATGAAACCATTATTGCGCTTCATATCCTCGGCCATTTGTGTTGGGTTGAGAGTGATGGCTGTATAGAAATAGGTAAATGCGATAATCAGAATCACATAAACGGAGTTATACAGAAGACTCTTTGTGTTAAGCAGGTTCTGGACGACCCAGCTGGCATTGTCACTCTGATAGCGTACCAAAGCCAAAGGAATGAACATCAAAGCCTGAGCAAAGATGATCGGCATCACATTGGCAGCGAACAACTTCAAAGGAATGTACTGGCGGGCACCACCATACTGCTTGTTACCCACAAGGCGCTTGGCATACTGAACGGGCACTTTACGAGTTCCCTGAACCAAAAGAATGGCTGCACAAACAACTGCGTAAAGGATAAGGATTTCAACAATGAACATCACCAATCCACCACTTGAGATAGCGGTGAAACGCGATCCAACCTCCTGCATGAAAGCCTGAGGCAGACGGGCAATAATACCGATCATGATGATCAGAGAGATACCATTTCCAACACCTTTGTCAGTGATACGTTCACCAAGCCAAAGTATGAACATGCTACCTGCTGCGAGAATGATTGTAGCCGGAATGATGAAAACACTCCATGAAATGCCGCTGGCAAGTGAAGAACTTGCCTGCGACTGGAGGTTCAACAGGTAACTCGGTGCCTGCAAGAACAGGATTCCCACTGTAAGCACACGAGTATACCATTGTATCCTTTTACGGCCACTCTCTCCCTCACGCTGCATCTTTTGGAAATAAGGCACAGCAACAGCGAGCAGCTGCATAACGATAGAAGCTGAGATATAAGGCATAATTCCAAGTGCGAAGATTGACGCATTGGAAAATGCACCACCAGAGAACATGTCGAGCAATGACATCAAGCCACCGCGAGTTTGCGACTGTAATTGGCCAAGTTTAGCCGGGTCGATACCAGGCAATACTACGAATGAACCAAAACGGTAGATAGCCGTAAACAGAAGAGTGATGAGAAGACGCTGACGCAAATCCTCAATCTTCCAACAGTTCTTTAGTGTCTCAATTAGCTTTTTCATCGTTAAATTTTAGTTGCGTTACCACCTACGGCCTTGATAGCCTCTTCAGCTGTCTTAGAGAAGGCATGAGCCTCCACGTCAACCTTAGCCTTCAGTTCGCCTTCGCCAAGAATCTTCACGAGCTTCTTGCCGTTGGTCAAACCGGCCTCCACCAACTCGGCAAGGCCGATCTTAGCGAGGTTCTTCTCCTCAGCAAGCTTCTGGAGAGCAGAAAGGTTAATCGGGAAATACTCCTTATGGTTAATATTCTTGAAGCCGCCCTTCGGTACACGACGCTGCAGAGGCATCTGGCCACCTTCAAATCCGATCTTTCTCTTATAACCAGAACGAGACTTAGCACCCTTGTGACCGCGTGTAGAAGTGCCACCCAGGCCAGAACCTGGACCACGACCGATACGACGACGAGAATGTGTAGAACCCGCAGCTGGTTTCAAATTAGATAATTTCATAATTCGTCTGAATTTAAAACATTAATTACTTAACAACCTCAACGAGGTGATGAACCTTGCGGATCATTCCACGCATGCTGGGAGTGTCCTCCACCTCAACAACCTGAGAGATCTTACGAAGACCCAGTGCCTGAAGTGTACTCTTCTGATCAATAGGAGCACCGATACGGCTCTTAATCTGCTTTACTTTAATAGTTGCCATTGTATTGTATCTCCAAATTAACCGTTAAACACCTTGTCCATAGAAACACCACGCTCACCAGCGATCTGATAAGCATCACGCATCTGAGAGAGACCGAGGATAGTAGCCTTCACCAGGTTGTGGGCGTTAGAAGAACCCTTAGACTTAGCGATGACGTCGGTCACACCAGCGCTCTCGAGCACAGCACGCATAGCACCACCAGCCTTCAAACCAGTACCGGCAGCAGCGGGCTTCAGGAGAACCTGTGCACCACCAAACTTAACCTCTACCTCATGAGGAACTGTACCCTTGAGCACGGGAACCTTCACGAGATTCTTCTTAGCAGCCTCAGTTCCCTTGGCGATAGCAGCGGTAACCTCACCAGCTTTGCCGAGGCCATAGCCGATAACACCCTTACCATCACCAACCACAACGATGGCAGCGAATGTGAAAGTGCGACCACCCTTTGTAACCTTCGTCACACGGTTGATGGCCACCAGACGATCTTTTAACTCTGCGTCACTATTTACTTTTACTCTATTCATTGCCATAATTGTTAGAAATTAAGACCTCCCTCACGAGCACCTTCAGCCAAAGCCTGAACGCGGCCATGGTAGAGGTAGCCATTACGGTCGAAAACAACTGACTCAACACCAGCAGCCTTTGCCTTCTCAGCCAAGAGGGCACCGACCTTCTTGGCCTGCTCAATCTTTGCGAGTTTCTCAAGTCCCAGAGAAGAGGCAGAAGCCAATGTCTTGCCGTCGATATCGTTAATCACCTGAGCATAAATCTGCTTGTTCGAGCGGAAAACGCTAAGACGAGGACGCTCAGCCGTTCCGTTAACCTTCTTGCGGATGCGGAACTTTATCTTAATTCGTCTTTCAACTTTTTTGATTGTCATAATCGTAAATCCTAATTAAAATTACTTAGCTGCTGCAGTCTTACCAGACTTTCTACGAATAACCTCACCCTTGAACAGGATACCCTTACCCTTATAAGGCTCAGGCTTGCGGAAAGAACGAATTTTAGCGCAGATGAGACCAAGCAACTGCTTATCGCAAGACTCAAGAGTGATCAGCGGGTTCTGGTTTCTCTCAGACTTAGTCTCAACCTTAACCTCCTTAGGAAGTTCCAAGAAGATGGGGTGAGTGTAACCGAGAGAGAACTCGATCAAGTTACCAGTGTTAGACACACGATAACCCACACCGACCAACTCAAGCTCCTTCTTAAAGCCTTCGCTTACGCCAACAATCATATTGTGGACGAGTGAACGATAAAGGCCATGGAAAGCATGCTTCTGCTTGTAGTTGACAGGACTGTTCTCGTCTACCACGAATGTGATGTGACCATCAGCATTTGTGTACTTGATAGAAGGATCTACATACTGAGAAAGCTCACCCTTAGGACCCTTAACAGTTACAACGTTCTGCTTCTCGTCGAAGTTAACAGTAACACCTGACGGGATAGCGATGGGCAAATTACCAATTCTTGACATTTCTAATCCTCCAATTAATTAATAAACGTAGCAAAGAACCTCGCCACCGATCTTGAGCTCAGCAGCCTCTTTGTCAGTCATAACACCCTTGGATGTGGAAAGAATTGCGATTCCCAATCCGTTAATAACTCTCGGCATGTCCTTGTAACCTGTGTAGCGGCGCAAACCAGGTGTAGACACTCTCTTCAGACTCTTGATTGCATTCTTCTTCGTCTCGGGGTTGTACTTCAGAGCAACCTTGATAGTACCCTGAGGACCATCCTCGATGAACTTGTAGTTAAGAATGTAACCCTTTTCGAAGAGAATCTTAGTGATAGATTTCTTCAAATTAGACGCAGGAACCTCAACCACACGGTGATGAGCCATGATGGCATTTCTGAGTCTTGTCAGATAATCTGCTATTGGATCTGTCATAAATATAAAATGTTTAATTAATCGGGCCTTTCCCGACAATATTAAATAAATAATCTAGCAAGTTTTCAATGTGGCCAGTTCCGCGTCCCACAACGGAACTGTCCAACTCATTTTACTGATACATTAAAAACTGTAGCCACCCTTTGTTTACCAACTTGCCTTCTTCACACCGGGGATAAGGCCCTGAGAGGCCATCTCGCGGAACTGAATACGTGACAAACCAAACTGGCGAATGAAACCCTTCGGACGACCGGTGATCTTGCAACGGTTGTGCAGACGAATGGGGTTAGCATTCTTGGGGATGGCCTGAAGCTTGCGTGCAGCCTCATAGGCTTCGGCAGGATCGGTAGCCGTAGCAATGATTTTCTTCAAAGCAGCGCGCTTTTCAGCGTAACGGGCAACCAGCTTTGCACGCTTCACTTCGCGTGCCTTCATTGATTCTTTTGCCATATTCTATTAATCGTTATTAGCATTCTTGAAAGGAAGACCGAAAGCCTTGAGCAACGCGTAACCCTCCTCGTCGGTGGCAGCTGAGGTAACGAATGTGATATTCATACCCTGCAGGCGATCCACCTGGTCGATGTTGATTTCGGGGAAGATGATCTGCTCAGTAACACCGAGCGTATAGTTGCCACGGCCATCAAACTTGCTGTTGATACCCTTGAAGTCGCGGATACGAGGCAGAGCGATACGGATCAACTTCTCGAGGAACTCGTACATACGCTCACGACGCAAAGTAACCATCACTCCGATAGGCATCTTCTTACGAAGCTTGAAGTTAGCGATATCCTTCTTAGAATATGTAGCAACTGCCTTCTGACCGGTGATTGTTGTGATCTCGTTGATAGCGACGTCGACAATCTTCTTGTCCTGTGTAGCATCACCGAGACCCTGGTTGATAACGATCTTCTTCAAGACAGGGATCTGCATTGCTGAAGAATAGTTGAACTGCTTCTGCAGAGCAGGAGCTATCACCTCTTTGTAGTGTTTCTTATACTGTGCTGTATCCATTACTTAATCTCCTCCCCTGACTTTTTAGCGATTCTCTTCACGTTCTTGCCCTCGTGCTCGATGCGAACACGTGTAGCCTTTCCGCTCTTAGGATCAATAAGGCTCAAATTTGAGATATGAATAGCTGCCTCCTGCTTCACGATACCACCCTGAGGGTTCTTTGCTGAAGGCTTGGTGCTCTTTGAGACCATGTTGACACCCTCAACGATGGCACGGTTCTCTTTGACCAGCACTTTGAGCACCTTACCCGTTTTGCCCTTGTCCTGTCCGGCAAGCACCATAACGGTATCATCTTTTCTAATGTGTAACTTACTCATTACTGTAAATGTGTTATATGATTAAAGAACCTCAGGTGCCAAAGAGACAACCTTCATGTTGACGGCGCGCAACTCACGAGCAACGGGGCCGAAGATACGGCTACCGCGCAACTCGCCGGCGTTGTTGAGCAACACACATGCGTTATCGTCGAAACGGATATACGAACCGTCAGCGCGACGGATTTCCTTCTTGGTGCGTACGATCAAAGCCTTCGAGACGGCACCCTTCTTCAAGTCGCTTGAAGGGATGACATTCTGAACAGCAACTACGATCACATCACCAACACTGGCGTAACGACGGCGAGTACCACCGAGTACACGAATGCACTTAGCCTCACGTGCGCCGCTGTTATCACAAACTGTAAGTCTTGATTCCTGCTGTATCATAATTACTTAGCTTTTTCAACGATTTGTACTAATCTCCATCTCTTTGTCTTCGAAAGAGGACGAGTCTCCATGATCTGCACGGTGTCACCCTTGTGTGCCTCATTCTTCTCGTCATGTGCGTGGTATTTCTTCGTCTTCTGAACGAACTTACCATAAATGGGGTGCATCTCCTTGAACTTAGCAGCAATAACAATGGTTTTATCCATCTTGTCGCTAATAACGACACCCTGTCTAACTTTTCTTAAATTTCTTGTTTCCATCTGGACCATTATTATTTGTTAAGTTCTCTCTGACGGAGCACCGTTTTCATACGTGCGATGTCGCGACGTGCAGCCTTAATCAGTGATGGATTCTCGAGCGGAGAGACCTGATGATTGAGCTTTGTGTTTTTCAAAGCTTCCTCAGCCTGCTCCAGCTTCTCGCGCAAGTCCTTGTCGGCGAGTTCTGTAATTTCTTTAATCTTCATAATTAAGCGTTTTTATCGTAATCACGTCTTACCACAAACTTAGTCTTCACAGGGAGCTTCTGCGCAGCGAGGCGAAGAGCCTCCTTAGCGATATCGAAACTCACGCCCTCTACCTCGAAGAGGATGCGACCCGGAGTTACAGGAGCGACCCATCCTGCGGGGTCACCCTTACCTTTACCCATTCGGACATCGGCAGGCTTGCGAGTGATAGGTTTGTCCGGGAAAATGCGGATCCAGACTTGACCCTCACGGTTCATATAACGGTTAACGGCGACACGTGCCGCTTCAATCTGGCGGCTGTCAAGCCATATGGCCTCAAGTGTCTTGATACCGAACGAGCCAAAGGCCAGTGTAGTGCCTCTGTGGGCATTGCCCTTGTTACCACGTCCGTCTTGAGGTCTTCTATATTTTACTCTTTTTGGCTGTAACATTGTAGCTTCTTTTAACGATTATTGTTGTTTCTTCTACGGCCACCGCGGGGACGACGGTCATTAGAGCGACCACCATTCTGCTTCTCCTGAGTGAAGTTAGGCTGCAGATCACGCTTGCCATATACCTCACCGCGGCAGATCCACACCTTGATACCAAGGAGACCCACCTTAGTCAGAGCCTCAGCCTGGCAGTAGTCGATATCAGCGCGGAATGTGTGCAGAGGAGTACGTCCCTCTTTGTACATTTCCTTACGTGCGATTTCAGCACCGTTCAGACGGCCAGAGATCTGCACCTTGATACCCTCGGCACCAGCACGCATAGTGCTCTGGATAGCCATCTTGATAGCGCGACGATAAGCCATCATGTGCTCAATCTGGCTTGCGATGTTCTTACCTACGATAGTAGCGTCGAGCTCAGGCTTCTTAACCTCGAAGATATTGATCTGGATGTCCTTCTTGTAGAGCTTCTTGAGCTCCTCCTTGAGTTTGTCAACATCCTGACCACCCTTACCAATGACGATACCCGGACGAGCGGTGCAAATAGTAATGGTGACGAGCTTGAGTGTACGCTCGATGACGATACGCGAAACACTTGCCTTCTCCAAACGCGTGTTCAGATACTTGCGGATCTTCTGATCCTCAACAAGGTTGTCTCCGAAGTCTTTGCCACCAAACCAATTTGAGTCCCAACCACGGATAATACCCAGACGGTTGCTTATTGGATTAACTTTCTGTCCCATTCTGTCAATTATTTATCGTCGTTAGTTTTGGAATCAACAAACAGCGTTACGTGGTTGCTGCGCTTACGGATGCGATAGCCACGACCCTGCGGTGCTGGTCTCATGCGTTTCATTGTAACACCTTCGTCAACGAAGACCTTACTGATATAGAGTTCTCCGTCCTCAGCCTTGCGATCGTTCTTGGTTTCCCAGTTAGCGATAGCTGAGCGCAACAGCTTCTCGACGTCAGCAGCAGCGTGCTTCTTCGAGAATCTCAGCACACCGAGTGCGCGGTTTACCTCCATTCCACGGATCATGTCAACGACATAACGCATCTTACGTGGAGATGAGGGGACTCCGTTGAGCTTAGCGAAGTACAGATTTTTGCGGGCTTCCTTAATTTTCTCAGCCGCGATATGTTTTCTTGCTCCCATTGATAATACTTATTAAAATGGTTTTTCCCGATTACTTCTTGTTGTTACCGGAATGGCCACCAAAACGGCGTGTCTGTGCAAACTCGCCCAGCTTATGACCGACCATATTCTCAGTAATGTAAACAGGGATAAATTTGTTTCCGTTGTGAACTGCAACAGTGTGTCCCACGAAATCGGGGGAGATCATTGATGCTCTGGCCCATGTCTTCACGACACTCTTCTTACCGCTCTCGTTCATTGCGAGAACCTTCTTCTCGAGAGAAACGTTAATGTACGGACCTTTTTTAAGTGAACGACTCATAACTTACTGTAATTTACTTGTTACTTCTTGTTAGCTCTCTCGATGATGTACTTGTTCGAAAGCTTCTTAGGACGACGTGTCTTAAGACCCTTAGCGTAGAGACCCTTACGAGAACGTGGGTGTCCACCAGACTGACGGCCTTCACCACCACCCATGGGGTGATCCACAGGGTTCATAACGACACCGCGGTTGTGAGGACGACGTCCGAGCCAACGTGAGCGACCTGCCTTACCAGACTGCTCAAGGGCGTGGTCTGAGTTACCTACGCTACCTACAGTAGCCTTACACGTTGAGAGGATCAAACGTGTCTCACCTGAGGGGAGCTTGATGACACAATAGTCACCATCACGAGAAGTCAACTGAGCGAAGTTACCTGCCGAACGAACGAGCAAAGCACCCTGACCGGGACGCAACTCAATGTTGTGAATCACGGTACCCACGGGGATTTTTGCGAGGGGGAGAGCATTTCCCACCTCAGGAGCAGCCTCTGCGCCTGAGAGCACTGTAGCGCCCACCTTGAGTCCATTGGGAGCAATGATGTAACGTTTCTCACCATCTGCATAGAACAGAAGTGCAATGCGAGCTGATCTGTTAGGATCGTACTCGATTGTCTTCACTACAGCAGGAACACCATCTTTCTCTCGCTTGAAGTCGACCAAACGATACTTCTTCTTGTGGCCACCGCCCAAGTAGCGCATGGTCATCTTACCGGTGTTGTTTCGACCGCCGGTTGAACGCTTACCGTAAACGAGAGACTTCTCTGGCACGGATGCAGTAATCTCCTCGAACGTGCCAATAACCTTGTGTCTTGTACCCGGAGTTACCGGGTTAAATTTACGTACTGCCATTTCTTATATTAGATATTGCTGTAAAAATCAATAGTTTCGCCATCCTTCAGTGTGACGACAGCCTTCTTGTAGGCGTTCTTCTGACCTCTAACGAGGCCTGCCTTTGTGTAGCGAGAAGAGCGCTTACCAGCATAACGCATCGTGTTGACGTCAACGACGGTGACATGATACAAAGCCTCGATCTCACCCTTGATTTGGAGCTTATTAGCCTCAGGGCGAACCACGAAACCATAGCGGTTAGGCTTCTTTTCAGTAATCTTGGTCATCTTCTCAGTGACCAGGGGCTTGATGATAAATGCCATAATTCTAAATCTCCTTGTTTACTTGTTTAAGATGGCGTCGATTTGCTGCAGAGAGTCCTCTGTGATAACGAGCACATCGGCATTCAAAACTTTGTACGTATTGATGTCGCCAGCTCTCATCACTTCAGCCTTCTGAATGTTGCGAGCAGACAAATATACGTTTTTATTTATTTCTGGCAAAACAACGAGTGTCTTCTTGCCCTCGACTTTAAGATTTTTAGCAATGTTTAAGAAATCTTTAGTCTTGGGAGCATCCAAGTTGAACTGGTCAACGACGATGATGGCATTCTCCTGTGCCTTGTATGCGAGAGCCGACTTACGAGCAAGAACCTTTACCTTCTTGTTCAGCTTGAAACCATAGTCGCGTGGCTTAGGACCAAACACGCGAGCACCACCAACGAGCACGGGTGAGTTGATATCACCGCGACGTGCGCCGCCGCCGCCCTTCTGGCGACCGAGCTTGCGGGTAGAACCGCTCATTTCGCTTCTTTCCTTCGACTTAGCGGTACCTTGACGCTGGTTAGCCAAATACTGCTTTACATCCAAGTAGATGACATGATCGTTAGGCTCAATTCCGAAGATAGCATCGTTAAGAGTTACCTTCTTACCGGTCTCCTGACCGTTGATATTTAAAACGCTAAGTTCCATTACTTTTCAATTAAAACAGTTGAACCATTGCAACCGGCCACTGAGCCCTTGATGATCAAGAGGTTCTGCTCCGGGATAACCTTTAACACTTTCAGATTCTGTGTAGTGACGCGGTCGCCACCCATCTGGCCACCCATGCGCATGCCCTTGAACACCTTAGCGGGGTATGAACATGCACCGATAGAACCCGGCTTGCGGGCGCGGTCATCCTGACCGTGTGTAGACTGTCCTACACCACCGAAACCATGGCGCTTCACAACACCCTGGAAACCTTTACCCTTAGATGTGCCAACGACGTCAACAAACTCAGCGTCTGCGAACAGCTCCACCGTGATGGTGTCGCCGAGGTTGTACTCCTCGTCAAACTTGAACTCGGCCAAGTGCTTTTTGGGCGTTGTGCCTGCCTTCTTGAAGACACCAGCCATAGGCTTAGTGGTACGGCTTTCCTTAGCCTCGCCATAGCCGAGCTGTACAGCCTTATAGCCATCAGTCTCGACTGTCTTCACCTGCGTGACAACACAAGGACCAGCTTCGATAACAGTGCACGGTACATTCTTACCGTCGGCACTGAAAACGGATGTCATTCCGATTTTTCTTCCAATTAATCCTGGCATTTCAGTTTAGAAATTAAATAATAATATAATGTTATTTTGAATTCTTTTTAAGTGATACCCGCTTTCTCAAACTCACAACACACTTAAAAAGAACCTCTTACTTCTTCTAACCTGAAGGTCAAGTTGCTCTTTGTCAGCGTATTGATAGCCCGCAGCCAGCGCAATACCCACTTTTGCGGGTGCAAAGTTACTACATTTTCTTCTTTCCCACAAGCATTTCCGCATTTTTTTATAATATTTGTTGGGGGAGCCCTCAGATCACCCCACCCTCCTATTATTATAAGGTGTCATCAAATGTGTGCGGCAACAACGCAAGTTGACATACGAAAACGGAGCGACTCCCTTTTAAGGAATCGCTCCGTAATGTATTTGGTTTAACCCAAAGGCTGTTATCAGACCTTGATCTCCACCTCAACACCTGAGGGAAGCTCAAGCTTCATCAGCGCGTCAACAGTCTGGCCTGTGGCCGAGTAGATGTCGATCAAACGCTTGTAGTTAGACAACTGGAACTGCTCGCGGCTCTTCTTGTTAACGAAGGTTGAACGGTTCACGGTGTAGATGCGCTTGTGAGTAGGCAATGGAATAGGACCGCTCACGATGGCGCCTGTAGCCTTCACAGCCTTGACGATCTGCTCAGCAGACTTGTCAACGAGCTGGTGATCATAGCTCTTCAGCTTAATACGAATTTTCTGACTCATTTTAATGTTCGTAAATAATGATTTGATTATGATTTATTGAAAGAGGTATGCTGCTTAAGAGTCGTTCACTAAGCAGCACCTCCCACAACTTTTTTGTTTATCGCTTCAGATCGGCGAGCACCTGCTCCTGCAGCGTAGCTGACAGCGGAGCGTGGTGATCATACTCCATAGAGCTTGTAGCGCGACCAGAGGTAATAGTACGGAGAGCGGTCACATAACCGAACATCTCTGACAGGGGAACCATGGCCTTCACGATGCGAGCACCGCTGCGAGCCTCTTCCATTCCCTGAACCATACCGCGACGCTTGTTGAGGTCGCCGATCACGTCACCCATGTTCTCCTCAGGAGTAACAACCTCCACCTTCATGATAGGCTCCATGAGCATGGGACCTGCCTTGGCGCAAACGTTCTTGAACGCAGCGTGAGCAGCGAGCTCGAACGAGAGCTGGTCAGAGTCCACAGGGTGGAAGCTACCATCGGTGAGCACAACCTTCATGCCCATGACGGGGAAGCCAGCCAGGATACCATTCTTCATAGAGTCCTTGAAGCCCTTCTGCACAGCAGGGATGAACTCCTTGGGAATGTGACCACCGCTGACCTCGTTTACGAACTGCAGATCGTCGCCCTGGAAGTCCTCGTCCTTCGGACCAACGGTAACGATGATGTCACCGAACTTACCACGACCACCCGACTGCTTCTTGTAAACCTCACGCCAGTTCTCAACGGTCTTCGAGATAGCCTCCTTGTAGTTAACCTGGGGCTTACCCTCGTTGGCCTCAACCTTGAACTCGCGCTTCAGACGGTCGATGATGATGTCGAGGTGAAGCTCACCCATACCAGAGATGATGGTCTGACCACTCTGCTCGTCAGTATGTACGGTGAATGTAGGATCCTCCTCGGCCAGCTTAGCCAAACCATTGTCGAGCTTGGCCACATCGGCCTGGCTCTTAGGCTCAACGGCGATAGAGATCACAGGATCAGGGAAGGTCATAGACTCCAACACGATAGGATGATCCTCTGAGCAGAGGGTATCACCCGTGCGGATGTCCTTGAAGCCCACTCCAGCTCCGATATCACCAGCGTCGATGCTCTCCATAGGAATCTCTTGGTGAGAGTTCATCTGGAACAGACGGCTGATACGCTCCTTCTTGCCCGAACGGGGGTTGAACACGTATGAACCAGCCACCACCTTACCAGAGTAAACGCGGAAATATACCAGACGGCCCATGAACGGGTCGGTAGCAATCTTAAATGCGAGAGCAGATGTAGGCTCGCTCTCGAGAGGCTTGCGGCTCTCCTCCTCGTTGGTGTCGGGGTTTGTACCGATGATAGCGGGAGTGTCCTCAGGAGAGGGCAGGAAAGCACAAGTGTAGTCGAGCAGGGGCTGCACACCCTTGTTCTTATAAGAAGAGCCGAGCAGCATCGGGCAGCACTCCATAGCGATACAACCCTTACGGATGGCAGCCAGAATCTCAGCCTCAGTGATTGTTGAGGGATCATCCATGTACTTCTCCATCACGTCGTCGTCGTACTCAGCGGCAGCCTCGAGCAACTTGTCGCGCCACTCCTCAGCCTCGTCAACGAGGTCGGCGGGAATGTCTTCCTCCTCATACTCAGCGCCCATGGTCTCATCGTGCCACAGGATAGCCTTCATCTTGATGAGGTCAACTACGCCCTTGAAAGTCTCCTCAGCACCGATAGGAATCTGGATCACCACAGGGTTAGCGCCCAGGATGTCTCTCATCTGCTGAACAGTCTCAAAGAAGTCAGCGCCTGAGCGGTCCATCTTGTTGACGTAACCGATACGGGGCACATTATACTTGTCGGCCTGGCGCCACACTGTCTCAGACTGAGGCTGCACACCGTCGGCAGCAGAGTAAGTAGCGATGGCACCGTCGAGGACACGCAGTGAACGCTCCACCTCAGCGGTAAAGTCGACGTGACCCGGAGTATCGATCAAGTTAATCTTATAAGTCTTGCCACTCCAATTCCAGTTACAGGTGGTTGCAGCGGATGTGATGGTGATACCACGCTCCTGCTCCTGAACCATCCAGTCCATAGTAGCGGCACCGTCGTGCACCTCACCGATTTTATGCGTCTTACCCGTGTAGAACAAAATACGCTCTGAAGTCGTAGTCTTACCGGCATCGATGTGGGCCATGATACCGATGTTACGGGTCAAATGTAAATCGCGGTTTGCCATTGTCTTTTTACCTTATTTAATTAGAAACGGAAATGTGCGAAAGCACGGTTAGCCTCAGCCATACGGTGCATGTCCTCCTTACGCTTGAAGGCACCACCCTGGTTGTTGTAGGCGTCCATAATCTCAGCGGCCAGCTTCTCAGCCATGCTCTTTCCGCCGCGCTTGCGGGCGAAGAGGATCATGTTCTTCATCGACACGCTCTCCTTACGGTCGGGGCGAATCTCTGTAGGCACCTGGAAGGTAGCACCACCGATACGGCGGCTCTTCACCTCCACCTGCGGAGTGATGTTGTCGAGGGCCTGCTTCCAGATCTCCAGGGGAGTCTTCTCCTCCTTGGCAGCCTTCTCCTTCACAATGTCGAGGGCGTTGTAGAAGATGCTGTAAGAGATGCTCTTCTTACCATCGTACATCAGGTGGTTAACAAACTTTGAGACCTTCTGGTCGTTGAAAACTGGATCCGGAAGGATCACACGCTTCTTTGGTTTTGCTTTTCTCATTTTGTTTTAAATAAAATTTTGCATGGGGCTGTCAATGTGTTCTTCAACGCTCACGCTCGGGCATTTACTCAACCTGCTTAACTTCTCCAGCAAAACGAAAAAAAATAAATCATCTAAAAGCGTTGAGCCCTTGGCCTCAGGTGACAACCCTCAGCCCTCGGCTCTCCGCATTGTCTTTTTTTTTACTTCTTACCCTTAGGACGCTTAGCACCATACTTTGAACGGCGCTGCGTACGGTTGGCCACACCAGCGGTATCGAGTGTACCGCGAACGATGTGGTAACGCACACCAGGGAGGTCCTTCACACGACCACCGCGAACGAGCACAATTGAGTGCTCCTGCAGGTTGTGACCCTCTCCGGGGATGTAAGAGTTGACCTCCTTCTGGTTGGTCAAACGAACACGAGCCACCTTACGCATGGCTGAGTTAGGCTTCTTAGGAGTGGTTGTGTACACACGAACGCAGACACCACGACGCTGAGGACAGTTATCCAAAGCCGGCGACTTGCTCTTGTCAGCAACGTCTCTTCTGCCCTTACGTACTAATTGTGAAATAGTAGGCATAATTGTAATTTTTTAAAATTTATATATTTATTTTGTTTATTGTCAACGCTCTAAAAGGGCCCTCGCCGTATGACATTCTTGCTATACGGGTACAATGAACCCATTTCGGGGTGCAAAGGTACGAAGAATTGTTGAAAACGCGATATATAAGGAGGTTCTAATTTTTATAGGAATAATAATCTTAATACTTATTAACCCTTGTTGACGATATTTAATCGCGCTTTTGGCTTAGGCGCGCACCTTATTATATAATGTGGAGGAGGCTTATAATGCGGAATGTGGAATTGGCCATGCGGCTTGCTTTTATCAAAGAACACGAGACACGGCGAAGCCCCACTGACCGAAGGGAGAAATCTGTGCAAATCGGTGGGATCTGTGGGAGTAAAAACCAAGCGCTCAATGCGCTTGAAAAGACAAGTGGGAGAAAGCGTCCACGGATCGCAAATGCCATGCGGGGTGTTTTTATCAAAGAACACGAGTCACCCATGAGGGCAGCGCCGTAGGCGGCAGACGCTTGATAGATAGCGGAATGGCGTGGATGAAAAACACGGGGCACGCAAAAAAAGGAGATTTTAGGGCACAATCGTTCTTTATTGCGATTATAATTATTATCTTTGCAATAAAACCTGAAAGAACAGTATTCTACATCAAAACACGACATATTATGGACAGATACGCAATACCCAACCCCTTTGTCGTGGGAAGATACATTTCGCCCCACTACTTCTGCGACCGCCAAAAGGATACCAACTTTCTGATGAAGCAGATCGACAATAGACGCAACGTGGCTCTCATCTCACCACGTCGCATGGGTAAGACGGGACTCATCAACCATTGCTTTCAGCAGCACTCATTTGCTGAGCGTTACCACACCTTCTTTGTTGACATCTATGCCACAACATCGTTAGCGGAGCTGGTTTATCTCCTCGGCAAAGCCATCTATGAGGAGCTCAAGCCTAAGGGCCGCCAGTGGACGGAGCGTTTCTTTCAAGTGATCGGTTCGCTGCGCATGGGATTCAAGCTCGACGCCATGACAGGCGAACCCTCGTTCGACATTGGATTGGGTGACATCCAGACGCCGCAAACCACGCTCGACGAGATATTCGAATACTTAGAATCGGCTGAACGCCCGTGCGTGGTGGCCATAGACGAGTTTCAACAGATCGGCAACTACGAAGAGAAGAACGTAGAGGCGTTGCTTCGCACCAAAATACAACAATGCCACAACACTCTGTTTGTGTTTGCCGGAAGCGAACGGCATGTCATGAACAACATGTTCAACTCTTCATCGAAGCCATTCTACCAAAGCGCCATCAGCATGGGGCTCGCCCCCATCCCACTCGAGGCATACACCGATTTCTGCCAAAGCCTCTTCGAGGAGCGTGGCAAACAAATCGAGAAAGACGTGGTGGAGCATGTGTATGCACAGTTTGAGGGTTGCACATGGTTCATGCAGATGCTCATGAACGAACTCTTTGCACTCACGGCCCCCAACGAGGTTTGCAGCACCACAGTGTTTCCCATTGCCGCCAACAACGTGATCACAACCCAAGAAGAAACCTACAAGTATCTTCTATCCAACCTTGCACCCAAACAAAAGATGGTGCTCCAAGCCATTGCGCGCGAGGGCAAAGCGAGAAACGTGACATCGGCGGCGTTTATGAGAAAATACAACCTGCCATCAGCCAGTTCGGTGCAGGCGGCCATCAAGGGCCTCCTCAAAAACGACATCATCACGCAAGAAGACGATGCCTACCAGGTGTACGACTACTTCTTTTCCACCTGGCTGGCGAAGGACTATTAGCGCGACCGCCTTTTGAGAATGTGGAATGAGGAAGGTTGAATGGCCATGCGGCTTGCTTTTATCAAAGAACACGAGACCCGGCGGGCCCCACCGACCGAAGGGAAGTAATTTCACCGATGCGCACGGATGGGTCTTTTCACTAATCGGCACGGATTCTTTCTCATACGGAACGCAACGCATCTGTGCAAATCGGGGAGAACTGTGGGAGTAACCTAAGCGCTCAATGCGCTTGAAAAAGCAAGTGGGAGAACACGCCCACAGATCGCACAGATCGACACAGAAGAGAAACACCATCGGTGTTTGTATATTAAGAACACGAGACTCGGCGTAGCCCCACCGACCAACGGGAGGTAATCTCAGCGAATCTATCGAGACTCGGCGAAGCCCCACTGACCAAAGGGAAGTAATGACTACTGAAAGGAAACACCTCTGGTGTTTATTATCTCACGAGATTTGTCGTAGACCCACCGACCAACGGGAGGTAATCTATCGAGACACGGCGAAGCCCCACTGACCGAAGGGAGAAATCTGTGGAAATCGGCGGGATCTGTGGGAGTAAAAACTAAGCGCTCAATGCGCTTGAAAAGACAAGTTTCACCGATGCGCACGGATTCCTTCGCATGCGGAACGCAACGCATCTGTGCAAATCGGCGAGATCTGTGGGCGTAACCTAAGCGCTCAATGCGTTTGAAAAGACAAGTGGGAGAACACGCCCACGGATCGCAGAGATCGGCGCAGATGGCAGTTGGGATGATGGGTAAAATCAAAAAAGGCCCCTTCCGCAGTGTGCAGAAGGGGCTAATCGTTGGGGTTGCGAGCCGATTAGGCCTTACCCGTGCCGAAAGGCATGGCGGTGAGGCCACCCTGGGGAGCGGGAGCCTGGGGGAGCTTAATCTCACAAAACTCCTTCTCGTAGCGTGCGATGTTCTCCTGCAGGGCGTAGAGCAAGCGCTTGGCGTGCTCGGGAGCCATGATCACACGGCTGAAGATCTGCGGGGGAGCGATGGGGAGCATGTGCGCGAAGTCGATCACAAACTCACTGCTTGAGTGGTTGATCATCGCCAGGTTCGAGTACTCGCCCTGCGCCACTTCAGGGCGCAGCTCTATTTTCACTTGATTTTGATTGTTGTTGTCTGCCATACAGCAATAAAAGGTTTCTAAAAGGTTTCTAATGTTTATTATCTCACTGCAAATTTAATCAAATCATAGCTTACAGCCAAACATTTCTCACATTATTTGGCCTCCACCCCCACCCCACCGTCGCTGCGCGGCGTTACGCCACGAGCGCTATCATCGGCAGAGCCATCATCAGTTGGGCGAGGTTAGGCATCGTCTTGGTCGGCTGGTTCGTCAGATACTCGTTGATGAGCACCACGCGCAGCATGGCCCGTGCGTCCTCGTTCTGCAACACGGCAAACAGTCCGTTGTCCATCTCAGCGTAAGCAAAGGCGGCGCGCATCGCCGCCACCGAGTAGCTACCCTTTGGCAGCTCCTTCCTGTCGGCCTTGTCCTTGAGCCAAGGTCGCTGCTCCGCCGCCATCATCGCCTCCACGTCGTGCGCCCCCACCAGTCTCCAGAATGGCTCGTGCTGCATGTGAAAGAACGGCTTCGTTATGTCGGGCGTAAAGATAGCCGACTGCCCCAGGTACCTCCGCCACACCTCCCGAAACCGCTTCACCAACTCATCCGTCAGTTCGATCTGTGGACACCTTATCACGTTGCTCTCCACCAAATCTATGATAGCCAGCAACAGCACCGCCTTATGCGGCGCCTTCCGCCCCTTCACCTTCGCCGTGTGGAGATGGGAAAAAGCATCAACGTAATTCTTCAAGACCTTCATCGTTCTTGGTTTTCTTCGATATCTAGCAGAAGCCTCAACAAGCAAGTAAACATACGTTTAAACATTACATTAGTCAAAGGCTCTATATTAACTATACCCTGCAAATTTAGCTAAACCTCATCTCACAACCAAACTTTTCACACTAAATTTATAAGCAGATCAAAAACACTAAGAGAAAGACCTATTATAAAAGAAAGGCCCTAAGACCGTCGGACAAAACATCCCCGGCTTAGAGTCTATCTTTAGTATTTCAGGCGGGGAACTCCTAATATAGGATTTACCTTATATTATTCTTAATAACCCACCAGCGGCGTACTTCTATTTCAATTCCTCTAACTGATCTTCATCAGCACTTTCCACTTTGGGCTTGAGGAAAGCAAGGAACTCATGGAGGAAAGCCGTTTCTTTAAAGAAATAGTTTGGATCCACTTCCATCTTCTCTTGCATGTAAGAGAAACCGAAATTAGCATACTGTTCCATTTTATCGATGAGAGAATCGACAACCTTACGAACAGTTATTTCACCCTTATCCAAAGCAATTAGGTCAATATCAGTTCTCGCTATAAGTGCGGCAAAGATATAATATCGTATCTGACCATAAGACGAGCGACCAAATCTATTTTCTTGATTACCCCAATATTGGATAGCTTGACCAAATGACTTTTTTTTAGCCTTATCATCAACCAACGGCTTTGTCTGATTGAAGTAAAGACCTATGAAAAAGGCAATAATGAAGGCCTCATATCCAGCGCCAAAATATTTACCTCTTACAGACTGATATTGTGTCGAACCGCGACCATAGTCTGTAAAAACATTCATAATGGACTCTTGATAACGCGTTTCCCATTCAGGGTTACGACGACTCCACACTTCGTACAATGACTCCATAGTTACTTTATTTTTTCTACCAATGTTCGTATTGTGGCCATATTACGTTCATCGAAATTGGCCGCTTTCTTTATACGATAAACACCACAGGTGAGCTTATCTATATCAGAGAGGCGAATTTGACCCTTTGTAATAAAGTCCTTAGTGATGATAATGCACTGTTTGTTGAGCTTATCGATTACGTTATAAAACTCCTCTTCCTTTGAATCGCCAAACGAAGATGTTGCGGCATCGAAGATGAGAGGATAATTCTCATCACGCTTCTCATCCGTAAAATCAGAAATAGCAAACAAAACAGACATATACATAACGGTCTCTTGAGATCCTGAAGGGTTCTTGATTTCCGTACCATTAGAACTGTACAGGCGAATCTCCGTCGACTCGTCGGCCGTCTGGCGCAAATGTATTTCTCCATGGAAATCACTAGCGCTTAATTTCTCTAAATAATCGTTAGCACGCTCCTCTAAAGCTCCAAGGAAACGGCGAAGATTCTCACTCTTAGCATTTCTGAAAGCTTTCGCAATTACTTCAAGAACATGATGAACATCACGATAAACTTTCACCTGGTTACTCTGAGGACTGAGATCATCAAACTGTCTTTGAAGGTCTTCCTGTTTAACCTTCATTTCCTTTAGTTCAGCCTCTAACTCTACAAGACGTTTCTCGGCACGGCCTTTCTGGTCAAACATACCTTTGATGTCTGCGAAAGTCTTTTGAAGGATTTCCTCAGACACATTTCCAGCCTGGATTAACAAGCGTGCCTTTTCATCTTCTGCATCTTGAATTTTTTCTTGATACTCGGCGATCTCGTCTTTAAGTCTTGCCTCAAGATTCAATCTGTCAAATATCTCAGTCTTAATACCTGACACTTCGGCTTCCTTACTTCCGCTTAGGCGAATGCTAAGATTATGGATTTCTTCCACATAACGCCCTGTAAAAAGATCTTTCTGTTCCAAGGCCTCTTTATCTTTCTCAGCTTTAGCTTTAGCAGCAGCGTGCTCTTTGTACTCATTAAGCTTTGCGACCATAAACCGATAAGCTTCAGAGTCCTCAGGGGCAGGTCGTCCGCACACTTTACAGACATGGTCGTGGATCATCTCTTCCATCGTTGCTTGATCAGGAAGATACCAAGGAAGCTTCGTAGCTCCACCTTCCAGTGCGCCACAAATCTCATTAATTGCTTCCAATTTTCCCTGCTCTTTGGCTTTCTGTTTTAAGAAATCATCATTCTGCTTGCGTTTCTCTTTACTGAAGGCAGAACTCTTTTTCTTAAATTCATCCAATATTGACGGATAAGCGCAAAGGATCCAGAACTTATCTAGTAGAGCTGTGTTCTTATCTACTGACGTAATTTGACCCTTTCTTTTATTTGCTTTTTCACGCAAATTTTTAAGTCGATCACTTACCTCATTATAGCGTTCTGTTGTCTCCTGATTTTGCTCGAGCTCAGCCAACTTGGTTGCAAATGTGGAAACAGACATTTGCTTATCTTTAATTTCCTTCTTTTTGTTGGATATATCCGAAGCCAAACGCGTTAGCTGCGCCTCAAGAACCTTTGCCTCGCCGGCTATTTTCTTGTCAGAACTGCATTCTTTAGTATAAGCCTTATAGGCTTTTTCCTCCATTGATGATGACATCGATACCAGTTCTTCAAATTTTCGCACGTCTGAGAACTTATCCACAAGATCCTTTAGAGCTGCTGGATTATCAAACACATTAAGCGTTGATTCTCCCTTAAACATACTGAAGCGTTGGATAAAAGCATCAAAGCATCTATCCATCAAGTTCTTTCCGTTAACAACCTCGCGCTCTGGTCCAGAACCTTCGTATCCTCGAAAAGTTAACTGACCAGTCTTAAAGTTTGCGTCTTCTTTTCGCTCAAAAGAGAAGCGCTTTTCAATAAGTTTTTCACCATCATGTTCGAACAGCATTGAAACCAAAGTCTCATCCCGATCACCCTCTTCCATTTTTGACTTGCGCATCTCAGACACATTATCAATGCTGTTGTTTTCCACTGTCGTATTGAACAACCACTGCAAGGCATCAAAAAATGTTGTCTTGCCGTCGCCATTGTCACCAATAATTAGGGTCAAGCCATCAGAAAAGTCGAACTTATTCTCACCATAATAGCTTCGAAAGTTCTTTATGATTATCTGTTTGATTATCATACGCTCACACGTTTTTCTTTAAATATTCCGTAACTTCTTTGTAGATTTCTTTATCCGACGCTCCCTCTGCAGATCGTTTTATGATTTGCGCAACAGCACTAATCACATAATTATCTGACTCGAGCGCTTGATAAATGGAGGTGATATCCGCAGCACTGTAATTACCAAACTTGTCCAAGTCTAGGTTCATCAGTACAGCTTCAAGCATCTTGTCATTGTTTGTTGTATACGCCATACGCTATAAAATTGATAAATTATAATAGGTTACTATATCTTCCAGCTCTTTCAAAGCAAAGTCAGCATTTTCAGAGAGTGAGGCAAAATCACGTACTCGTTTCAGTTCGCTAGCAAGCATACTTTGCTCCATGCGGAAGCTCTCAGAACTACTGCTCACCAATGGCGCCACAACCAAGTCGTGAATTACTGCACTATACTTATCCTTGTGGGTACGCAGGATACGTCCACGACGTTGAATAAATTGTCGAGGATTACCTGTGCTTGCACAGAATATGGCCATTTCGCTACGAGGAATATCCACGCCCTCGTCTAGACACTTCATTGAGGTAAGCACTTCAAGGTCTCCAGATGCAAAATCATCCAACATTTTATTTCTATCCTTCGAGTCTGATGTAAATTTCCTCACGGTCGTTGTTCGACTGACTTCGCGCACAATCTGGGTATATCGATCAATTATGTGTTCTGCATCTTCGTCTGTATCCAGCGCCTCCTTAGTATCAAAGACATCTGCAATCTCGTCTGGCTTGTTTCCTTCAGGAACATAAACAAGCGTATATTTCAAATTACCTTTTTCTTGATATCGTTCCTCAAGAATACGCTTAAACACATCTTCCTTTCCTGCAGCCTTGTGTATTATGCGCTTCCGCTTCAGCAACAAAGCCATAAGAATATCATCGCCACTAGGAAAAGAACAGCTATCATAGTTAAAGAACTTCGCTAATTGCTTACTTATTTTCATATACTCCAGCATCTCCGCATCATTGAGATGAACAAGATGAGGGTAATAATAATAGCGACAAAGAAAATTATTTTCTATCGCATCTTTCATGCTATATTCAAAGGTGTAATGATCTTTCACCCCGAAGAATTCTTTCAATCTTCGATTGCCAACATCATCATATTGTCGGTCAGGAGTAGCGGAAAGACCTATCCTTCTCTTGAACTTTATTCCTTCAAGTCGATCCAGTATTCTCTTTGATCCCATATTATGAGCTTCATCCGCAATAAGAAGCGTTCGCTTAGACAATGAATTTATGGTAGAAAACACAATATCACGAGTGAAAGAGGAATATGTTGAAATGACTACGTAAGAAATTGCTTCTTTGGTAGGATTAAAGTCCTCATGCATGAGCAGCGCATCTATTTCATTGCGCCAATTCTTGTTTTTTGAGCACACCATATACACATGCCCAAAATTGAATTTCTTACACTCTTCAACCCATTGGTCGACAAGAGCAAGCGTAGGCACAAGTATGACAGCTTTATAATACCCAAGCTGCTTGTATATCTCATAAAGACAATTAAGCGAAGTTATGGTCTTACCTGTACCTGTTGCCATTGCAAATAAGCCACATTGGGATTTCTTCCAATTATCGAAAGCCTGCTGCTGATACGGACGTGGCCCTGAAGCATAAGGGAACTTTGGTACACTATCCTCCTTCTTACTAACTTTGGAGTTGAGTGACTTTTCAATTGCTTCTGTCACTTTTTTCTTTGCCCTTGCCAGAATTCCTTTTACGGTACGCGACATTTCTATGTCTACATGGTTTTGGACAATTTTTTGCTCATCTATCAAAAGATCCTTAATGTCTTTCGGCTTAAATGAGTTTGTGATACGTGTACGTATTTGTTCTGCCTCTACATATTCGACGGTAGTGTCTTTTTCCAGGAACGTCCAGTTGAAATCATCTTCGATGTCATTAATTTTATACACGTCCCTACCGCCATCCCAATCACAGAACGCCGTTATACTCTCACAATTCTCGATAAGTGCAGTACGAGAAAAATTACAGGACCCATCAAAAGCCACTCGGTTTACGCCATCACCAAACAAACCGCATTTTGTATGGGCAATACCTGTTCCATCACGAGGAGTAATGATCTTTATTTCAATTCGGTCATTACGAATTAGCCACGCCAAGCAGTCGAAAAAATGCTTGTCTCGTTCAGACAAGGAATCTTTCAACCCTTCGATATCACTAATATCAAAGGCTGGCAATATGTTGTTAGACAATCCGTTTGTAATTGCGCTTTTATCTTGTTCTGACAAGATATCATTGATTATTAAACGCATTCGGCCTCCATTGTACAGGAAACATGCAAAGCCATCGCACAAAATATTAATTGCAGAAGAAGAGAAGAAACCCAATTTCAAGTCGAAGGTCGTTGCATTGCACAAGCCTTCGGAGAAGAAACCAACAGGCTCCCACTCACTATGCGACTTAAATCGTCGACTATCTGGCCAAATTACGTTTGTCTTTAGCATATTCTTCTAAATAAAGCAATTTGTACACAAGATATCATCGCCAAAAAGATCAACCAATGAAGAGCCCTTTTGCTTCGCCCTATTTTCTTCCTGACGCTTAATTATATCCATTTTTATTTTACGGATACGTTCAGGTTTGATCAAGTCAGCAAGGCTTTCTCCTTGATTCCAAGTATAACCATCCTTCTCAAACTCCATTGCCTTCTTATACAAATCAGGGTGTTGCTCATATAGCCAAATCCATTCTATCTTTTGTTGAAAAAAACAGAAATAGCAGCCCGAACGACTACGACAGTAAGTGCCAACCTTTCCATCGACCTCAAAAGGTATTTCTTCGTAATAGGCAGGGACTCCCACCCCGCTCTCACGCAACAATCGGAAGATATCGTCCTTCACAAGTATTTCATCATTGTCTAGCAACGGGAAATCATCCAGCTTACCAATCGGATATTCCGTTGTTTTCAAATATTGGAAGACAACATGGTTGAATAGTTTAACGTCTACATCAAGCAAAGCATTCAACTTCTTTGAATAAAAGAATTGCTTAGAGATCGGACGCTTCAAGATTTCCATTAAATCCTCTCGCTGATAATCCTTGCACAAACTATCATACAATGCTATAATCTGTTCCTGTTGATCGTTGTGGAGGACTTTGTTTATCACATCAATACTCCAGATATTACGACGAAATGGAAATACTGCCTGTATGTTTGGCTTTGAAGATATATAACCATCACGTTCTTCATCTCCTCGTATCCCAACATATGAAACAGCATAATCATCCCCAACATAGCGTTCAAACTCAGCTAGCTTCATTTTCTGTGTACACCATCGAGCCTGTGGCGATGGAAGAAAACCGCCACAGGCTTTTAAGAAATGCTCAAATGGTGTTGGCTCTGGACTATCCGCAGCTGCACGCAATCGTTTAATACTGCCAAGATATGCTCCTAAACGATCTATAAGAAGCTCTGTCTCAGCCAGTTCACACCCTGTATCAGAGTTGTAATATTCAATCTTTAAATTAGGATATTTCTGCTTAAGGTATATAGCCAGCGCCGCACTGTCTTTTCCTCCAGAAATCCCAAGAATATGCCTTACATTCATTTTGCCATCTTTTTATTCAACATTCTCAGCAAAGTGCAAATCGCCACATTTTCATTGTCGCTTTTTGCAAGTACATTCTCTACCAATTTTTCCAACTCATCAGCTTTTTCGATTTCCGACTCTGGCAAACGGAAAGTCACCCGCGAAAGGTTCTTGCCTTTGGTAGCAACCATATCAACAGCGAAACATTCTTCACCATCATTGCCACATGCATTCATACGAGATATGTCCGAATACTTTTCGCACTCACGGAACATCGAAATGAGATTATGCACCAATTTTTCTTCTTGATCATCACGCAAACGTTCAAGCGGCTGTTCCAATGCTGTATAGCAAATCGATTGATACCACTCCTTACGATTATCAAACTCCGTTAACACATGATGGTAAAACTCCTTCAAGCGGTCAGTCAGCAAATGCTCATTAACAGAACTAAAACGATCACGAATGATTTTCACATATTCCGAATATTCATACACTTCAATCCCAAGCGCATCCAAAACACTTGCCTCAATACGATCAATAAGATCATTATAGCATGAGCGCAACTCCCTAACTGCACGGTTTATCACATAGCAGAATTCTTCTACCTTATCCTTGTCACACAGAGTTTCCTTACAAAAGCCCAGTGCCTCTGGGAGATCTTCAAAGAATGTCTTTTCTGGGTCTTTTGCTACTGCAAGCGTATCACGAAAACGTGCTGTCTGTTCATGATTAAACTTACGTGTATGTTTAGCATAAGTGTTAAGCTGATGGCTATAGAAGAAAAAGAATGGTTTTATCGTCTCAACAAAATCATCATTTGTAACACTTCCAAGTGCCCTCACGTTTAAGAATTTGCGATATTGGTTAAATATGTCCATACGCACACCCGATACGTCGAGAGCTTTTACACTATAGTCGCCAGGATGTTTCTGAAGCAATTCAAAGAACTCCATATTCACATTCGGGATATATGCACCGTTTGCACCGTAAAGAGAATATTCCTGCTTCTTAATATAAAAATAAGTGGGTATCCAAAAATCCAGAAATCCCTGTTTCAATTTGTAAGGACGTGCCAACAGTATCTTTATGAGCTCGGAAATTTTCCGCGCCTTCGTAGTTGTTGAAGCCAAGAATTCCTCACAAGCATTCCACAACGGCAGTATACCTTCATTCGTAGGTTGACTCACAAAGGCCCCATCTTGATGAAGCCCTGTATTTTTCAACAAAGAATAATAGATTGTCTTTTCAGGTGGAAACTTATCCTGCGCAAATCCAAGTTCCGCCTCATTGCTATGACTAAGTAAAGCTAACAGATACTTTACACGAGCACTCGATATCGAACTACTCAACTTGTGACGATTGAAAAGTTCATTATTCATCACCGGCGTTTTAGAGTAAATCGTGTCACAAACATAGGACAAAAGCTCATTAAACATACGGAACGTCTTTACTTCAATTTCCTTTCCTCCAAATATCCATACAACATCGTTTCCGTATGAGAACAAAGCATCGTTAAGAGCCTTATTCAACAACAATTTCTCATATTCCAAGAGGTTATTAACCTCACCAATAGCCACATAGTCCGACTTATCCAGCAACACCTTACTTAGGATGTAGTTGTATTTCGCAATCGAATACAAATGACCAACAAGTTCGTCCGTATTCTTGAAACAAGCGAACACCACAGCATTTTTACACTCAACACTCAGCTCAAGCGTATCTTTAATGAAGTCTTTCTTCGATGAAAAAACAAGTTGAATATAACCGTCGGTGTCACCTACCGGAATCCTATCTTGTCCTTGCTCCACTATCTCATACTCAAAATAACGTGGCGTTCCTTTTTGAAAATAACACATCCTTACAGGAGCTATCTTCTTAAAGCAATAGCTGCGTATGTCGTCCACATAATTAACAGGACGACTTACCACAAGGCCGGCCTTTCTTATCTCATCTTCAATATTGACATCTGTTCCGTCAAAGAGAATGTAACGCAACTTGTAACTTGCAAAACGTATTATCTTGTATTGTTCTAACAACTTGAGTATATGATAACCCTCATCTACTCCATGAACAAGACGAACATAATTGGCGATCTGCTCTCTGGTCATTTTGAACGTCGAATTACCAAAGAGATTAAGCAAGCCAATCGTTTTCACTATTATTATCGCACCAAGCAATTCACTTTTTGATTCCCACTCCTGTCCTTCAACTCGTTCAAGTGCCACCTGCATAGAGCTCCATTGCATCGAGTCAGCATTAGCGTCCTTTAGATACGAATAAAAGTTCTGCAAGATATAATCATAGCAATTGGCAAGCCCATAAAAGCCTTGCCTGTACTCGCTTAATGAATTGTTTCCTTTTGCATGAAGAAAAGAAAACAACGAACGCTCGTTCTGTCCATAACGTTGGATAGCTCGAGTAATTACATATGCTGAAAACGGCTCCAAAGGATAAAGAGTCTCAGCAGTATCAACTGCAAAAGCATCAGACGCGAACTTTGTATTCTTTACAAGAGCACATAATTCTGTCAAGTTCTTATATTCTTCAACCTTAAGATTCTTCGACTGCAACTGTTTAGAAGCAAGATAAAGCAATTGTTCTACAGGCTCTACGAACACAAGCTCTTTGAAACGTCCTTTCACTTTAGTCCATTCCTCTTTCTGAACATCAGTCAATTTTCGGGCATAGGAACTAAAGTTCTGATGAAGCGTTGTTATCAGAAGGATTTGCCTTGTTGTCACATTTACAAATTCAGCCAACTTCTGCATGAAATATAGCTCCTGTTCGGGATTTTTCTTTGCAGCATGCTCAAGCACCTTGCCAAACTCATCAATGAGAATCACAAGGAACTTGCCCTGTTTCTTTACCCTACCATAAATCTCACGCAAATTATCAAGCACATTGGTTTCCGGTCCATCAATCTGCAACTTGTCGCGCATCAACGAGGCAAGATCTTTATAATCGCCAACCATTTTCAACACTTCAAACTTTCCGTTGGTTGACAATGTATGTGGATTAAGAAGATTAACCGAGTCGTCTCCTAACAGATTCTTCTCCAAGGCTAACAGAAAACTTGATTTACCCGTTCCATACGACCCTATAACTGTAAAAGAATGAATACCAGAACGGTAGCCATCAATAAGCCCAGCAGCAACATCACGTGCATTTGGCGTAACGATGTACTTGAAGCCCTTACCCAAGCCTTCTTCTATATTTGCCGACAAACTAAACTGCTGCATTATCGTAGTATCTGTTAAGTAAATCAATAGGATTCATCTGCTTTCCTTCTTTGAAAAGAAGTTGGCGTATTCCAGCGTTATCGCTATATTGCACATACTCAGAGTATTCTCTATCTATCTGCTGCAACATTTCTATCACCTCCATATCGGTCATACAGAACAGAAGTCCTACATTCTGCAACGTGTCATAGGAAACAGTTCGGTCTGAGCCTTTCATCCATAGAACTGCATACAAGAAAATCTCTGTTGGCACTGTTCGTTTCCCCTCTATATTAAACGCATAACCCCTATCTGAGTTGTCGTTCCTGATAAGATTCAAATCTATCAACAAAGAGGAATAATCCTCGTATGATTTAGGCTTTGAAGGTTGCACGTAATTTTGAACCAACACGCCAAAATCTTTTCCTACTGTATTAGAATTGAACTGCTTCAACCGATCATCTTCAGCCATCAGACGTTTTACAAAATTCAGTACCTGCTCTTTGGCGAATTGCTTACGCTCTTTCTGGTAACGAAGAAACAAAATGTTATAAAGAGTAGCCTCATTCAATACGACAAGAAGGAAATGAAGCAACCACAAAGTACCTAAACTTTCCAAATAGCGGTCTTTTCCCTGAGCCTCATCAAACAAATACTTAGCTAACGTCGATGGCTTGTCATGTTCTGTCAACCCTAAAGCTTTTAGCCAATAGCGTATCGATGCAACCATGTTTTTACCGACCCCAAGCATGATTACAGAGTTTGGATCGTTAAAACTGTTGCCGTCATTTATATAATCATACCCTTTTATTGGCCACAACATCCTGCAAGAGAACGACTCATGGCCTGAAAAAACGTATTTGCTGTACATATTAGGTTTAGACGTTCATCTGACAGAACCCTAATGTCAGAACAGTTAGATTAAATTGCTTTATGGCTCTCAAAAACAGAATGCGTGGGTTCTTTCCCTTTGCCCGTTCCACACATCGTAGGCCTTCGCATTGCCCAAATCGCAGAAACGGACAACTGCAGAAAGCCCACGCATGGAACATATCATAATCCCACATATGGGAAGCCATACACATGCCCTTTTTGAGCATGTATACAGCAACCCTGGCGGGGTATACAATATACCTACCGTGGGCATCTACGTTGCCATCCTGTCTTTGCGATTCGGTAAATTTGCGAAGTTTACGATGTGAAAGACAAGCGTCAAGTAAACGCCCTATTCATAAAAGTCGCATCCACTCGTCCAAGGCTCGTTAGGGCCTTGTTGTGATAATGCTTTGCAAAGATAAGGTTAAACTGCAAGAAATCCTAATTTTTATGGTCCTTTTTCATTTGCAAGTCGAAATTGCATGCAACAGAGCCAGGAATGGCTTACCCAGTCACCGTTCGCCCATCATCCGATTGCTTTGTATTGGCTGGCGAAGGCGTAGGTGGCTTCCGACATAGGGGTGTTGAGGTGCCATACGATTTGCATGGGCTTTGAGCCTTCCATGCTTTTCATTGTGACCTGACCGAGGTAGGTGAAACCCATGCGGCAACCGTAGTCGGGATGCTCGGCTTGCTGCCTGACGAACAAGAGCATGTTGTTATCGCCGTTACGGTAAGCCTCAGCCTCACGACTTCCCTCGCGCACCCGGTTCTGTGTTTCCCAATGGAAGAACTCGCGGTTTTGTGCATAGTCTTGATAGGCCGTAAGCGATCCTTCCTCGCGTTTCTTGATGATGTCCACATACATGGCTTCCAACTGGATGCTCTTCAAGCGCTCCACCCCCTCGCGCGAGGGCGACTTGCGCTCAAGGGTGGAGAGGCCCAGGGCGGCCTGTATCTGCGCCTTAGTGTAGACACCGTGCAAGCGAAGCGGACTCCAGTCTTTATAAACCGAATTGTCGGCTTTCTCAGGTGCTGAGCAACGGTCGCGCAGATAGGCGACGACCTCCTTAAATTCTTCCACAAACAACGTGTCGGAGGCCAAGTCGCTGAACATATCGTTAAGGCTTGCGTATTGGCCTGCCGCATCGTACAAGTCGTAATAGAGCATCACGGCGCAACGGCGTTGCTGCTCCGAGAACGCTGTGGTGTCGCACGCGAAGCCATGCTCCGCAAACCGCAACAACTGCGAGAAATAAGAGAACGAGTCGGTGGCCAACCATTTCTTGGTGACGGCAAACTTCAGTTGGGCAGCATGTGCCGACACCTCCTTGCGCACGCCAGCCAACTGGCACAGCTCGCCCCACGTCAAACTGCCGTAGAGCTTATGGAATGGCACATGACTATAATCCAAGAATCCTTTCATCGAGAAAGCACCCTTGCACACCTCATGATAGGCGGCTATCTCCTTAACGACACGGTTACGGTTCAGGCTGCGCAGATAACCGTCGATGTTGGCAATAATCTCTTCCTTGGCTTTCTCCTCAAGGATAATCTTACAACCGAATGGGGCGTTGGTGAAGCCACCCTCTATCTCGTCCTTGATGTTGCGCGAATGGCGACCTATCAACGACTCGAAACGCTCCTTATAGCTAAACTCGGCACGCGAGTGACCCACAAAGTCGAGCACGGTCAGGTGGTCCTTGCCTTGATGCAGTCGCAAGCCACGCCCAAACTGTTGTAGGAACACCGTGGCACTCTCGGTGGGACGGAGGAAGAGAATGGTGTCGATCTCTGGAATGTCGACACCCTCATTGAACAGGTCGACAACGAAAAGGTAGTTGATCTCTCCCTTCTGCAATCGTTTCCTCACCAAGGCGCGATGACGGGCATCGTCGTCGCTCGTCAGCACGTCTGTCCGCAATCCCGCCAACGTAAACTTGGCGTTCATAAACGTGGCATGCTTCTTATCGACACAGAAACAGAGGGCACGCACCTTATTCAGCCTACTGTTGCCTATGTATTGCTGCATCTTCTTCAGGATGAGCCCTGTGCGGAAATCGTTCTGCGTGTAGATACGCGAGAGCTCCGCCACATCGTAGCCGTGCCCACTCCATTTCACCTCCGACAGGTCCACATTGTCGGGTATGCCGTAATAATGGAAAGGGGCGAGCAGCCCAGCGTTCAAAGCGGCGGGCAATCGTATCTCGGCTGAGATATGGCCATCGAAGAAGGTGGTGATGTCCTCTTGCTCATTGGTACGCTCCGGCGTGGCCGTCAAACCCAGGAGTATTTTCGGCTTGAAGCAAGTCATGAGCTTGACATAGGTGGGGGCCACAATATGGTGCACCTCATCGACCACCATATAGTCGTAATAGTCTTCCGTGAGCGACAAGTGGTCGATACGGTTGCGCAACGTGTCCTTGCTGGCAAACACATGCTGGTAGCTCGACGGCTCATTGTTGCCATCCCACAAACTTCCGAAGTTGGGATCTTCGAGCACAATGCGGAAGGTCTGCATGGCTTGGCGCAATATCTCCTGCCGATGGGCGATAAAGAGAAAATGGCAGTCGGGATGCGCCTCGCGATAGCGCTTGAAGTCGAATGCGGCAATAACCGTCTTACCTGTTCCCGTGGCGGCCACCACGAGGTTGTGGTAATGGCCGTGCACATGGCGCTCCACATCCAACTTCTCCAATATCTCCTGTTGGTAATCCTTGGCACGCATGAGGTCGAGGGCCGAGAAGTCGAGCAACGGCGTTTCCCAATCGGCACCCAACGCTCGCTTCAACCGCTCGTCGCTCACGCCAGGAATAAAGTTCTCGAACGTGTCGTCGCACCAATAAGCCTCAAACGAGTTGCGCACCTCCTCAATGACCTGTGGCAACTCAAACTGCGTGGCTTTGAAGTTCCACTCCTTACCATCCTTCAGGGCGTAACACGAGAGGTTGCTGGAGCCGATATAGGCGGTATGGAAGCCCGAGTTGCGAAGGAAGATATACGACTTGGCATGCAAGCGGTCTTGCGTGCCGTCGTAGGATATCTTAATCTCCGTGTTGGGCAACGTGGCCAGTCGGGCTATGGCGTCGTAGTCGGTTGCGCCTGTGTAGGTGGTGGTAATGATACGGAGGCGTTTGCCCTCGCTTGTGAATTTTCTCAGACTATCCCAAAGCAGGTTCAGTCCACTCGTCTTGATGAACGACACCACCCAACATATCTCGTCGGCACAGAGTATCTCGCGGTTCAGCTCGCTCTCCATGTCGGTAGGGCCCCGTCCTCCAAAGAACAAGGCGCTACGACTCAGCGTGGTGATGGGTGTGATGGCTTTCAGGTGAGCCTCAATGTCGGGATACTCGCAGTTGGTGCGATCGATCACAGCCGTTAGGATGCTCTTCTGCGCATCAATCAGGTCGAGCTCCGTATCGTCCACCCGAAATTCACGGCCCAAGGTCTTGATCACCGAATTGATGAAATCGGTATAGGTTTGGGCACCGTCGTCCTCGGGAGCGCCAATGAAAGCCACTTCGATAAGATGCTGTAGATACTTGCTCAGGATATGCACCGCGTCGTCTTTCGATATGGCTTTCTTGCCAATGAAGAAACGTTCCGTGTCTACCCTGTCCAACTTCAAGCGGAACAGACGGTTGATGATCTGTTCATAAACACCAGTTTGGATATTCGTGTCTTGCATCGTTATCTGATATAAATATTCTCGGCATGATACTGTAGGAATGTGCCATTGGGCTGATGCTCTTCGGGAAGGATGATCTTTCGGTTCGCAATCTTTCCGAAATGCTCAGCGTAGGTGGCTTGGGTAAGAGTGTCGCGCAATGAGGGCGACACCATTACGGTATAGTCGTCAGGCCGTATAGTGATGAGTCCTTGGTCGAAGGCTCGGTCGTAGAGCGAAGAAAGGCAGATGCCGTTTTCGGGATTCAGGCGTGTGTCCTTGCGTTCTGCCCAAGGAATGATATGACTGGCAACCAACAGGCGCGAGTCGTTGATGCCAGTGATGGCGCATTGCTCGTTGTAGTTGTTGAGTATCATCGTGCGGAACACGTTCTGATTGACCCTTTGGCGAACCACCGCTTCTCTGGTGTTGCCTTCCAAATCGGTTGTGGTTATGCCCAACGATTGCTCAATGGATTGTTGCTGGAGGCGTGCGCGTATCTCGGCGGCCTCCTTGAAGAGTCGTTCCTTGTTGTTGGCATATTCTTCCCAAACGGGCATGCAGGTCTTGGCACCGCTCGCCATGCCGTGGCGCCCTGTGGCAAGGATGTAAGGGTCGCAGGCGGCGAAGTTCACCAGGCGGAGAGCCGCCGAGTTTTCGCCACGTCCCAGCAGTCGGCCAAGCTCTCTCACCTCAGGCGTGTTGCGGTTCAAACGCCCAAAGGGTAATTGGAAATAGAGAGCTAAGGCAAGCACCAGTTCATCGTGTGTCCACAGGTTTCTTTGCATGTCTCAAAGTTACAGCGTTTTTCTCAAACGAGGGACGATTATGGCGGGATTTTGCGAAAAAGTGGGCAAAAATGTTTGTGGGGAGACGGGTAAGCGGCGTAGGGCGCGCTTGTGGGTGGGACAAGCGGAAGGGAGGGGTGTCGTGGTTTTTGGTTAAAAAGTTGTGCGGGATTTTTGGATGAGATAGAGAAGGAATTGGGGCGATTTGTTGAATCGGTTTACTTTTTGTGTGTCGTAGGCTGACGATTGGGCATCTTTCGCGTTGCGATAGCTTAGGTATCGTGGTGCGATAGATGGTCTTTCGTGGTGCGATAGCTTAGGTATCGAGGTGCGAAAGGTGGTCTTTCGTGGCGTGGAATGTGGAGCGTGGAGCGATAAACGGGTAAACCGAATCATAACTATTTGAATGTTAAGCGGTTACGCAAATGCGCCAAGAATGGCGTATTTGGAGGCGAATGGGTGGTCGTTGAGAAAAACAGTGTATATTTGGGGGAGGAGTGTTGAGAATGTTGAATGGGCCATACGGCACGAGAATATTTCTCCCACAGATCGCACAGATCGACACAGAAGAGAAACACCATCGGTGTTTGTATAATAAGAACACGAATTATTTTAAAGAACACGAATCTCTCGAATCTTACGAATGACTACTGAGAGGAAACACCGCCGGTGTTTGATATCTCACGAATGACCACTGAGAGGGAACCAACGGATCGCACTCGAGCACAAAGGAGGACTAAACGAAGCGAGGGAGCAGCTACGGGGCGGAGGCCCCGGGCTGCTCCCTCGCTATGGAGGTTACCTAATGAGCGGTAGGATTATTTCAGGATCTTGTGGACACACTGGTTGCCCTTGCTGCTGACCTGCACGAAGTAGGAGCCATCGGGCAGACCTGCCAAGGGGAGCTGGAGGCGATGGGTGTTGCCAGATGCCTTCACCTGATGGAGCAACACACCGCCTGCGTTGTAAAGACGGGCTGAGGTGCCAGCGGCGATGTCGCCACTGACGGTGACGGCCTTGCTGTTGTGCGACACCTTCATGGTCTCCACGTCGCTCATGGTCTTGTTGATGCCCTGGATGACGGGGTTGGAGGTGGTGAAACGGAGCGTGTAGCCATAGGTACCCGAGGTGGGAACCACATACTTAGAGATGACGCCGGGACCACAGCTGCCTGAGCCGATGCCACGCTGCACATAGTCGAAGTGGGCGTAGATGGTGCGGTCGGCCGCATCAGCGGCCACGGGGAGCTCCCAGTTGTGCATATACGACTTGAGGGTCTGGTCGGACCAGTAGAGCGTAGAGAACGCCACCTGACCCTCGGTCTGGATGTTGATCTCGTTGCCCTGACCGTCGGAGAGCGTGAGCTCGCGCAGATCCTGGCGGTTGCCCATGGTCTGCGGGCGCAGGTAATACTCGTTCATGTCGAACACGGTGGTGGCGTAGCGACCGAGGTTTGATCCTGTGCAACGGTCGGTGTAGTTCTCCAGCGGGCCACGAGCGTAGTAGTTGACCTGGCTGAACTCGCCCGGCATCTCGAGCTGCATGCCCAGACGACGCACGGCGCCATAGAGATCGGTGGCGGTGACCTGCGGTGTGAACTGGGTCTTGAGGTCGACCACACCGTTCTTATAGATGGTGTAGGTGAAGGTGTAGTTGACCCATGAGCCGGTGCCTGTTACGGTGGCCGTTACCTTGTTGCCACCATCCACACGACTGATGGTTACCTTATGGCTGCTGATACCGTTGCCCTGGTCGTACCAGGGGTCGCTACCATAAGGAGCGTCGTTCTCGATCCAGCGATAGTTCTCATACTCGGGTGTGGCACCATCCTTGACGATGCTGATGCCGTTCTGCGACCACTTGGTGAGCTTGCCCGAGTTGGTGTTGAAGGCGATCTCCACCTTGCTGTTGCTGATGGTGGTAACGCCGTTCGACTTGGTGACGCTCAGCGGCTCGGCGCTGCTGCCCTTGAGGTCGACGGCTGCGAGCTTGTCGCGATCCTGCAACACATACTGTGCGGTGGCGACAGCGTAGCCGGCGGGAGCGTAAGCGGTGGCGGCGGGGTGCACAACGCTCAGGTTGAGCAGCACCTCCTTGCCCTTGGCCTCAGCCTCGTCGTAGGCGGTAGGCACGGTGACAGAGCCTGTCTCGCCCGGCTTGAGGTCGTCGAGAGCCACATTGCCCTCATTGGCCACCTTGCCATCGACCACCACCTGGTAAGCCAAGCGCGGGGCGCCCAGCGAGGTGAAGTCGTACTTGTTGGTGAGGGTGATCTCAGCGGTGTTGCCGCCGGTTGTTTGGCACTGGTCGAACGACACATACTGATAGACCTTCTTCAGCTCATCGAGCTTGGCGCTCCAAGAGCGGTCGGCATTGATGATACCATTGTTGACGAAGTTGCCCTGGTGGGGAGCGTCGGGATAGTCGTAACCAGTGCGGTACTTGTGGAAGCCGTTCTGCATGAGGTTGCCGCTCATGATATCCACAGAAGCCACGATCGACTGGTCGACCCAGTCCCATACGCAACCACCGATGCCATACTTGCTGCCCTCGAGGATGTCCCAGTACTCCTGGAGGTTGCCCAGCGAGTTGCCCATGGCGTGGTCGTACTCACACATGAAGAAAGGCTGCTCGGCCCAGTTGCCATTGGCCTGCGCCTTCACTTCATCGAGCGACGGATACATGCGGCTCCACATCTCGGTAGCTGTGGCGCGACCGGCGTTGGTGGCACCCTCGTAGTGGACGATGCGGTTGTCGAGCGTCTTCATGAGGGCGAAGGCGGCGTCGTGGTTGGTGCCATAGCCGCTCTCGTTGCCAAGGCTCCAGAACACCACCGACGGGTTGTTGCGGTCGCGCAGCACCATGCGGCGAGCGCGGTCGAGATAGGCGGGCTGCCAAGAGGCGTCGCTTGAGATGGCGGCTCCATCCTGCCAGTTCTTGTGGCACTCGATGTCGGCCTCATCCATGACATAGAGGCCGTAATAGTCGAACATGGCGTTCATCTTGGCCTGACGGGGATAGTGGCTGGTGCGCACGGTGTTGACGTTGGCCTGCTTCATGAGGGTGATGTCCTTCAGCATGGTCTCCACATCGATGGCGCGGCCACGGGTGGGATGGGTGTCCTGTGTGTTGACGCCCTTGAAGTAGACCTGCTTGCCATTGACGTAGACGCGGTGGTCGTCGTTGGGGATCTCCACATAGCGGAAGCCATACTTGGTGGCGAACGCCTCTTCCTCCGACCCCTTGGCGTCGGTCTGTGCCACCTCGACGGTGTAGAGGTTGGGCTGCTCAGCGTTCCAAAGCTGGAGGTTGGTGAGGCCCTCGAATGTTACATACTGTGTGAGTTCCTTCTCGCCCTTCTTGAAGGCGAAATGGGTGTTCTGCTGGCCCACCTGCTGGCCCTCGGGGCTGATGAGGCGCACGCACACATCCTTATTGGCGGCCTCAGCGTCGCGGTTGTTCATGGTGAGGGCCACGGTCATAGAGCCCGACTTGTAGCCGTCGGCGGCGTCGAGCATAGAGGTGATGTAGTGGTCGCGGATGTAGGTCTTCGGTGTGGCGAAGAGGTACACGTCGCGATGGATGCCGCTCATGTGCCACATGTCCTGACCCTCGAGGTATGAGCCGTCGGTGAAGCGGAACACCTGAACGCTCAGGTTGTTCTCGCCCTCGTGGACATAAGCCGTAACGTCGAACTCGGCGTCGTTGTTGGCGCCCTGGGTGTAGCCCACCTTCTTGCCGTTGATCCACACGTAGGCACCGCTATAGATACCGTCGAAGTGGAGGAACACGCGGTCGCCGGCCCAGTTGGCGGGCAACGTGAAGTTGCGGCGCAGGGAGCTGACCGAGTTGTAGAGGTTGCCCTTCATCGTGATGTAGGGAGGATTGTCCTCGAAGGGATAATCGACATTGACATACCAAGGATCGCCGTAGCCCTTCATCTCAACGCATGAGGGCACGTCGATGTTGTCCCATGAAGAGACGTTGACATCGTTGCCGTAGAAATCATCCTCGCCCGGACGCAACGACGGGTCTTTCACGAAGTTGATCTTCCATGTGCCATTGAGCGTCATCCAACGGTCGCTGGCGGGGTCGAGCCAAGGCTTGTCGTAGCGGGCCTTGTCGGCACGCAGCGCCTCGGTGTTGGCGTAAGGAATGTAGGCGGCGTGGCCTTCCTCCTTGTTGACGGCGAACACGCGCTGGTTCTCCCAGTCGGAGAGCACGGGCACGTAGGGGTCGGTGTACTCCACGGTGAAATAGGTGGTCTCGTCGTTGGCGTCCTGAATCATGCGGGTGTCGCCCTTGCTGTCGGCGGAGAGGTAGTAGACGGTGCCGTTGTACTTATAGGAGATGCGGTAGACGCCCTGCTGGCCCTCTACGGCCTCGAACGTCACCTGCTGGTTGTAGTTGGAACCATCGAGCGCATACTGCAACGGCAGCTTCTTGCCGTTCAGGCCGGCGTCGATGGCGAAGTTGTACTTGGCGTTGAAGAGAACGGTGGAATAGCCGGTGGAGCCATACTTGGAATATTCCACGGTGCGGTACTCCCAGTGCTGGCCATAGCTTCCCTCCTTATAAGGCTCGGTGAAGAGCAGGGCGGCCGACTTGCGGCTCTCGAGGTTGCTGAGCACCCAACCGGTGTTCTTGCTGCGGAGCAGGTAGGTGTAGCCCTTGATGATCTTGTCGACCTTGTTGGTTGTGGCCTGCAGGGTGAAGTGGCTGTTGGCAGCGTCGAGGTCCTCATCCATGTAGATGGTGCCATCGGCACGGAGCGTCATGGCGCGATTGCCGGCAACGTTGAGGAACTGGAAGACACCCTCGCTGACCTGCTTGATGACAAACTGCTGGTTGGAACTGGTGAACTTGGGATCCCACTGCAAGAGGCGCCATGCCTGCTGGGCCGCGGGAGCCATGTCGAAGCCCATGTCGTAATGGGGATTGTAGAAAGCATAGATGCTGTCGGGTGGCGACACTGGCACAATCATCCAGTCTTGTCCCTCGGCCGAGAGATCAATGGCATCGGTCGTGAGGTACGTGTTGTGTGCGCTCTGGTTACCATTCGTCACGGCCTGGCCGTTCGACTGGCACACGATGCGATAGATAATGCCCGGGTCGTTGATGTTTACCGCTTGCGAGAAGCTGGCCACCATTCCCAACAGGACCACTATCAGCGCTCTGCGCAGAAGCCCGAATTGTTTCATGTTGAAAAAGTTACTGTTGTTTAATTATTTGGTTATTGTAGTTGCTATCGCCGGTAGATAATGGGCTGTCGCGGGGGCCTTGGGTAGATGGCAAGGAACCGCGTTTGCGCTGCAAAGTTACAACAAAAAGTTAGAAGCGCGGTAGAAAAAAAGCTGAATTGTGATGGGAAAATATACTATTTAACAAATGGAGTTGTTGGGTGTAGAATGACAACTTTTTTAATGTGGAATATTAAAGGTTAAATGTGGAATGGGCCATGCGGGGCGGTTTTATCAAAGAACAAGAGACCCGGCGAAGCCACGCTGGCCGAAGCAAACGCTCGCTGATATTTAAAAGAACACGAATCTATCGAGACTCGGCGAAGCCCCACTGACCGAAGGGAAGTAATGACTACTGAAAGGAAACACCGCCGGTGTTTATTATCTCACGAGATTTGTCGTAGACCCACCGACCAACGGGAGGTAATGACGTGCGAAGCCACAACAACCGAAGAGAGAATCTGTGCAAATCGGTGAGATCGGCGGGAGACACTATGCGCCGATGGCGTTTGAAAAGACTAATGGGAGAATGCGCCCACAGATCGCACGATCGACACAAATGCCATACGGGGTGATTGTCAAACACACAGATCGCGCCGGCGGCGCGACGGATGGGCACGGATTCTTTCGCATGCGGAAAGTTGTTTCTATGAGGGCGCGTTTACGGCACGTCCCGAAGGGACAGAAGTTCATAGCCCAGGGCGTCGCTTCGCTTGCCCTGGGCTATGGAGGTCGTTGGGCTTTCAGCCCGCATAGTTTGACTTTCAACACGGCACCTCTCACACGAGCCAGAGCCTTCCCATACCTTTCGACTCGGCTACTCTCACGCGAGCCAGCGCCATTTCTGCCCGATCTTCCAACGTGCCCATCCAAAACCCAATGCCCTTTCAACACACAACATCCCTCACTCAACAATTCCCATTCAACACCCAACATTCCTCATTTAACATTCAACACCCAACATTCCAACATTCAACCCCCAACATTCCACATTATAAAATGTTGGGGGTAAGCTAAAAATGAGTACTTTTGCACAACAAACCATAAAAGGACATTCGTCTATGCAAATCAAAGCCATCAGCCAGAAGCTCAAGGGCAAACCCACCATGACCGAGGGAACGGCCTACTCCATACTCATGATTTGCGGCATATCGCATTTTCTGAACGATATGATACAGTCGATCATTCCCTCCATTTATCCCATCCTGAAAGACCAGTTCGACTTCTCCTTCGCACAGATTGGCATCATCACGCTCGTGTTTCAGATGACCTCGTCGATCCTGCAACCGTTCACCGGCCTGTACGCCGACCGCCACCCGCGACCGTACGCCCTCTCCGTTGGCATGTGCTTCACGTTGGCGGGCCTTCTGGCACTGGCCTTCGCCAACCATTACCTCACCATACTCATAGCCGTGAGCATCGTGGGCTTCGGATCGTCGGTGTTCCACCCCACGGCATCGCGCGTAACGCAGATGGCGTCGGGCGGCAAGAAGAGTTTGGCGCAATCGATCTTCCAGGTGGGTGGCAACGGCGGATCGGCCCTCGGACCCCTTTTGGCGGCCATCATCATCCTGCCTTACGGTCAGCACTCCATCTCATGGTTTGCCTTGGCCGCCCTGCTCGCCGCCTTGATCATGGTGCGGCTCGGCGCATGGTATAAGGCCCGTATGCAGTATGTGGTGAAGCATCCGCAGAGAAAGCCTGCGCTGAACAACCACATCTCCAAACGTGCCAAATACGGAGCGTTGGCAATACTCGTGCTTCTCGTGTTCTCGAAGTATTTCTACACCTCGTGCATCACGAGCTACTTCACGTTCTTCCTGATCGACAAGTTTGGCGTGTCGATAAAGGCTTCGCAACTGTTCCTCTTTGTGTTTCTCGCCGCGTTCGCCATCGGAACGGTGGCAGGTGGCGTGCTGGGCGACAGGTTCGGCAGGAAATATGTTATCTGGTTCTCCATCCTCGGGGCGGCGCCCTTCGCTTTGGCCATGCCCTTCGTGGGCCTCACGATGACCATCGTGTGCTGCTTCCTCTCGGGACTGATCATCGCATCGGCGTTCTCGTCGATCGTGGTTTACGCCACCGACCTCATGCCCGACAAGGTGGGGATGATCGCCGGCGTGTTCTTCGGACTGATGTTTGGACTGGGAGGACTGGGGTCGGCCTTCTTCGGATGGCTGGCCGACAAGACCAGTGTGGAGTTTATTTTTCAGGTGAGCGCATTCCTGCCGCTGATGGGAATCGTTGCCGGACTGCTGCCCAACACACAAAAAGCGGAGAAATAGATGAATTTTGAACGTGAGCCGGCACATTCTTGAAGATTATTCGTAACTTTGCGAAAATAAGAGAGCTTGCGCTCAAAAGGGACAAGAACAAATTCCAAAACAAACCATAAAAATGAAGCTGACAAAGACATTATCGACGGCGGCCCTCGCAGCCGCCATGCTGCTCTGCCCCATGGGCAGCCAGGCAGCCAAGCCAGGCGACTTCACGGTGGGCAAGGGCACGTTCCTGCTCGACGGAAAGCCTTTCGTGGTGAAGGCCGCCGAGCTCCACTACCCCCGTATTCCCAAGGCCTACTGGGACCAACGCATCAAGATGTGCAAGGCTCTGGGAATGAACACCATCTGCATGTATGTGTTCTGGAACATACACGAGCAGAAGGAGGGGCAGTTTGACTTCACCGGCAACAACGACATTGCCGCCTTCGTGCGCCAGGCACAGAAGAACGGCATGTACGTCATCGTGAGACCCGGCCCCTATGTGTGCGCCGAATGGGAGATGGGCGGACTGCCCTGGTGGCTGCTCAAGAAGAAAGACATTAAGTTGCGCGAGCGCGACCCCTACTTCATGGAGCGCGTGAAGATCTTCGAGAAGAAGGTGGCTGAGCAACTGGCACCGCTGACCATACAGCGCGGCGGCCCGATCATCATGGTGCAGGTGGAGAACGAGTATGGATCGTATGGAACCGACAAGCCGTATGTGTCGGCCATTCGCGACATGCTGAAGGACAACTGGTACCAGAACGGTCGCGGACCGGCGCTCTTCCAGTGTGACTGGGCCAGCAACTTTGAGCGCAACGGACTGGACGACCTGGTGTGGACCATGAACTTTGGCACAGGCGCCAACATCGACCAGCAGTTCCGTCGCCTGGGCGAGTTGCGCCCCGACGCACCGAAGATGTGCTCGGAGTTTTGGAGCGGATGGTTCGACAAGTGGGGCGCACGCCATGAGACGCGCGACGCCAAGGACATGGTGGCCGGCTTGGACGAGATGCTCTCGAAGGGCATCAGCTTCTCGCTCTATATGACCCACGGAGGAACATCGTTTGGCCACTGGGCTGGCGCCAACTCACCGGGATTCGCACCCGACGTGACATCGTACGACTACGACGCGCCCATCAACGAGTATGGCCAGACCACACCCAAATATTTTGAGCTGCGACAGATGATGCAGAAGTACACCCAGGGCAAGATGCCTAACGTGCCGAAGGCTGCCGCTCCAACGATGAACGTGGCAAAGTTCACACTCGACCAGTATGCCACCATCGGCTCGGGCATTGACAGCACCGCCACATCGGTGACACCGCTCACCTTCGAGGACATGGACTTCGGATGGGGTTCGATGATCTATCGCACAGCCCTGCCCGAGGCACCCGCAGGCGCCGTGCTCACCATCGATGGAGCGCACGACTATGTGCAGGTGTACCTGAACAAGAAATATGTGGGTAAGATCGACCGCGTGAAGAACGAGCGGTCGCTCGTAATGCCTGCCACCAAGAAGGGCGACAAGCTGACGGTGCTCGTGGAGGCCATGGGGCGCATCAACTTCGGACGCGCCATCAAGGACTTCAAGGGTATCGTGGGCAACGTGACGCTGAGCGCCGCCGTGGATGGCGACGATGTGGTGTGGACGCTGAAAGACTGGGAGCAGAGCCGCATTCCCGACACCTACGCCGACGCTGTGCGCGCCCTCTCGGGCAAGAACAAGATGGGACAGCAGGACCGCCTGAACACCAAGGCTGGCTACTACCGCGGCTACTTCAACCTGAAGAAGACAGGCGACACGTTCCTCAACTTCGAGAAGTGGGGAAAAGGCCTGGTGTATGTCAACGGGCACGCCGTGGGTCGCTTCTGGCGCATCGGTCCGCAGCAGACTCTCTACGTGCCGGGCTGCTGGCTGAAGAAGGGTCGCAACGAGGTGATCGTGCTCGACGTGGTGGGACCGAAGGAGACCACCGTGTGGGGAGAGGACAAGCCGGAACTGAACAAGCTGCAGCTGGAAGAGAGCAACAAGCATAACAACATCGGCGACAAGCCCGACCTGAACTCAAGCACACCGGTGTTTGCCGGACAGATGAAGGCTGGAAACGGTTGGCAGACGGTGAAGTTTGACAAGGCGGCTACGGGTCGCTACCTCGCCATCGAGGTTAGCAGCAACCAAAGCGGAAAGGCGCTGAGCGCCATCGCTGAGGTCTACGTGCAGGACGCCCAGGGCAAGCGCATCAGTCGCGACGCCTGGAAGACGAAGTATGCCGACAGCGAGGACGACAATGGCAACCACACCGGCGACAAGGCGTTCGACCTGCAGGAGTCGACCTACTGGCAGACGGAGAATGGCGCCGCCCTGCCCCACCTGTTGGTGATCGACCTCGGTCAGCAGCAGACGGTGACGGCACTGGAGTATCTGCCGCGCGCTGAGCAAGGAGCACCGGGCAGCATCAAGGACTGCAAGGTGTTTGTGTACTAAGAACCGCTTGGGAGACCAACACCAAGATACAACGGGGAGGTATCGCTTACGGAGCGATACCTCCTTTTTTTATGAGGATTCTTCACATGATGTAGTACATCAAGGCGACGCAAGAACTCCGCCGTCGATACCATCGAGGAATGGGGAAATGAACATTTACGAGCTTCTCGCAAATGAGAAAGATTGTGCTTGACACAAACTGCTTACTAATGAAATGAAAAAAATGGCATCCCCGGGGATTGGAGATGCCATTGGAAAAAAGGGATCTTTATTAGATATTATTTGGACTCGTCGTCCCACATGTTCCATGCGTTGACGTGCTCCTTGGAGAGCGACTCCTCACCTTTGATCGTCTCGTCGGTAGATTTGTCGTGTGAAGGAATCGACGTGCATATCATGTTGCTTACGGCCACTCTCACCACTACGGTCTGAGGGCGGCAGATATATGTTTTCTTATCATTCATAACCAATGATGCTATAGTTTGCTTGATGTTATCCTAATTTCATGAGATGGAAGTTACTTCACCAGTAGCTTGCGCACCGAGCCGTCGCTCATGCGAACGATGTTGATGCCGCGCACCATCTTACTGCGCTTGTCGCCGGCAATGCCATAGACGCCTGTGGCCTTGGCGTTGGTGGGCATTTCCACCTGGGCCACACCCGTGGCGTCGCTGAAAACCACCTTGGCCATGAGGCTCGCAGCCGTCTTGTCGCGAAGGATGTAAGCACGATAGGCAGGAATGTAGGAATCTTCGGCCAAGCGATAGAAGCCCACGCCAGCGGTCTTGTTGCCAAGCAACATATAGTTGTGGTTCTCAAAATCGAGGTTGCCGCCTGCGATGCGCTTGTAGGTGCCACTCAGGATGTTGTCGGCGGGAGCCGCAGCCTCAGCGTCGGTGCGTGTGAAGGTGTAGGTGCCGGGAGTCTCAGAGAAGAGCACTACGCCAACGCCCTGAGGCAGCACGTCGTCCTCATAGCTTTTAAGGATCACCGAGCAGGGAGTGGCCTTGTCGTCGTACTTCGTGGCGGTAAACACCTTGACACCCGCAGGCACGATGCCGTTCCAAGGCAGGCATGTGGTGGCAAACTTGGCGTCGGTGATCTTCACGTTGAGACGCTCATACTCGGCGATCATATCCTGCAACTTTTTGATGTCGTCGGCGCTGCGAGAGTAGTTGGAGTTTTGGGTGTCTTGAAGGACGGATGAGAGCGGGGCGTCGAGGTCCTCGCGAGTGCCGAGCAAGCTGAGCGCCTTGTTGTAGAGGCCCACATAGGTGAGATAAGCCTGCTTCTGTTCCTCAGAGATGAGAAGCCAGTCGTTGTAGACATCTTTGGTCTCTGCAGCGGTATATATTTTCTTTCCTTTTTCCGTGGCAACAGTAAAGAAGTGGGTGCGCTGATCACCAAAAATCACTCCATTCTTCAATCCGATGCGATGGCTACCAGGGGTAATACCATCCTCGTGGTTGTTGAACGTGGTGGCGCCAGAGCCTTTGACCACGCCCTGTTGTGATTTCAATTGTTTCATTTGCAGGCGATAACCATCCTCATTGCTGATGGTAAACTGATCGCCCCCATAGATATGCCAGATGGGAGCCTGCGTGATGTTGGTGACCACGGGGGCAAAGTCGTTGGACACGAAATAGTGGCTACCCACATTATAAAGATAGACCGCCTGATCGTTGCCCACCCATGTCTCACCGCGCCAGAACGAATCGGAGGTGGCGGGAGCGTAGGTTGTGCCTTCAGCGCGGAACTCAACGACCACAGGCACGTGGTCGCCCAGCAGGGTGCCGTCGGCCTTGAGATAATTGTCGGCATCGAACACGATGGAGTTGGGGGTGAGCTGCATGCCACCGTGGGTGGGGTTAAGATAGAGAACCTTATCCACAATCTCGTTGGCAACATAAGCGCTCGACTTGGTGCGGTCGGCCTCAGGAACGACAAGCGCCTCGCTACCCAGCTCAGGATAGAGGCCGCCCTTGCACTTCTCCACCCACACATCGCTCACGGTGTAGTTGCCATCGGCCACGATGGGATTGGTGAAGAGGTTGAGGATGTCGTCGCGAGTGTAACGACTGTTGGTGTCGCCCATCACAATCTTCGGAAGACCGCTGTTGTTGGCAATGATGGTATCGCGAAGCTGCTCCCACTGTGAGGCGCGCGCCTTGTTGTCGGCATCGGAGGTCTCAGCATCCATGTGCATGATATAAAACTCCACAACGATGTTCTGGCCGAAGTTGACGCGGTAGTAACGGTAGCCCTTGGTGATGAGCTCGTCGGCGCCATCAGAGAAGTGACCATAGTTCTGGTTCCACGGAGCCCAGCTCTCAGCATCGAACGAGTAACCGTTCTTCACGAGAAACTGAAGGCCGTCAGTAGGGAAACGCAGCTTCATCAGGTCGACGTTACCCTCGTTGTTCAGCGCGATGCGTCCACGCCATGTGCCCATCTGGTATTGGCCATCGAGACCCACCTTCAGGTCGCCATTGTAGTTGAAATCCTCGCTCAATCCGAGCACATCGATGCCACTCTTCACAATGTACTGGGCAATCTTCTGCGTTCCCTCGGAACCCGGTCCGTCAGGGTTGAGATTGATTCCTGCAAATTTCTGGGGAAGACCGTCCACATTGAGCGGGCACACCTTGAAGGTGGTCTGCACGGTGGTCTGCGCTGAAGCGCTTGCAACGGAAAGCATGGCTGCGGCAGTCAACAAGGCACGCCGTGCCTTGCGAAATACATTTTTGATAGTTAAGTTCATCTTTTGATAGTTATAGTATCCTAAAGTTCTTTTTTTTGCAGGGGCCCTTCACGGGTCGAACACATTTTTGATGACTATTAATCCAACTGCAAAGTTACATATATTGGCAAAATCTCGCAAGCAGATAAGCGGAAAAGATGAAAAAAGTTACACAAACGGGACACGAATGTAACACGAACGTAACATGAAGGAAACATGAGGGAGACAAGATTGTTTTGGTTGAGCTAAAGGTAAAGAGCCCAACTTGCTCGGGCTACGCCACGCAGAGAAAACGAAGAATGAGGAGAAAACAGAATGGCCGCCAACACTCTTTTGGAGCGTTGGCGGCCATCGGGTTATAGAGAGTCTATATTAAAGACTGGATTATTGCTCTTCAGCCTGGTTGGCGAAGTCGAGAACGTTCTTCTTGTTGGCCTCCATGCGGTCGTACTCCTCACGTGAACCAACAATGATCTTCTCCCAACGACGAAGACCTGTACCGGCAGGGATGAGGTGACCGCAGATAACGTTCTCCTTCATGCCCTCCAAATGGTCGACCTTACCGCGGATAGCGGCCTCGTTGAGCACCTTCGTGGTCTCCTGGAACGATGCGGCACTCATGAAGCTCTTCGTACCCAGAGCGGCGCGGGTGATACCCTGCAGCACCTGTGTAGATGTGGCGGGAACGGCATCACGCACCTGAACGAGCTTCAGGTCGCGGCGCTTCAGGCTTGAGTTCTCGTCGCGCAACTTGCGAGCGGAAACAATCTGACCCTTCACGAGAACCTCTGAGTCGCCAGCGTCGGTGACAACCTTCTTGCCCCAGATGCGGTCGTTCTCATCAGCGAAATCGAGCTTGTCGACCAACTCCTGCTCGAGGAAGATGGTATCGCCCGGATCGTCGATGCGCACCTTACGCATCATCTGACGAACGATGATCTCGAAGTGCTTATCGTTGATCTTCACACCCTGCAGACGATAAACGTCCTGCACCTCGTTGACGATGTACTCCTGCACAGCCGTCGGACCCTTGATGGCAAGGATGTCGTTGGGAGTGATAGAACCATCAGACAACGGTGTTCCGGCGCGAACGGCGTCGTGCTCCTGAACCAGGATCTGACGTGACAGAGGAACGAGATACTTCTTCTGGTCGGCGGTCTTAGAGGTAACGATCACCTCGCGGTTACCACGCTTCTGCTTACCCATTGACACCTCACCATCGATCTCAGACACAACAGCAGGGTTAGACGGGTTACGAGCCTCGAAGAGCTCGGTGACACGGGGCAGACCACCGGTGATATCACCAGCACCACCCACGGCACGAGGAATCTTAACCAATGTGGTACCAGTCTTGATGACGTCGCCATTCTCAACAACCAAGTGGCCGCCCACAGGCAAGTTATAGGTTACGAGCACCTCACCGTCGGCGTTAACCACATCGACCGTAGGAACGAGGGTGTGGTCGCGTGAATCGGTGATGATACGCTCTGTCATACCAGAGGTCTCATCGGTCTCAGCCTTGAACGTCTGGCCCTCAACCACGTCGTGGAAGCAGAGCTTACCAGCGTACTCACTGACAATAACAGCGTTGAAGGGGTCCCAACGACAAATCTGATCGCCTGGCTTCACATTGTCGCCATCCTTGAAGTACAATGAGCTACCATAAGGCACCTGCATAGACGACAGGACAATCTCGGTATTCTGATCGATGAACTGAACCTCGGCCAAGCGGCTAACAACCATCTGGCACTCAACATCATTGTCATCGACGTAAGGCACGGTGCGCAGCTCCTCAAACTTCAGACGAGCCTCGTTCTTAGCCTTGATGCCTGCGTTGGCTGCCACGTTACCGGCAACACCACCAGCGTGGAAGGTACGGAGCGTAAGCTGGGTACCCGGCTCACCGATGGCCTGAGCGGCGATCACGCCGACAGCCTCACCCATCTGAACCATCTTGGCGGTGGCAAGGTTACGGCCGTAGCACTTGCGGCATACGCCCTTCTTGCTCTCACAGGTAAGCACTGAACGGATCTCAACCATCTCGACACCGCACTTCTCGATGCGCTCGGCCTCGTCCTCGCGGATCTCCTCTCCAGCGACAACGATCACCTCATTGGTATGAGGATCGACCACGTCGTGAACAGAAACACGACCAAGGATGCGCTCTGACAGAGAAGAGATGACCTCGTCGCCATTCTTCAAGGCACGGCACTCAAGACCACGCAAGGTACCGCAGTCCTCCTCGGTGATGATCACATCGTGAGCCACGTCGACAAGACGACGTGTGAGGTATCCGGCGTCGGCTGTCTTCATAGCCGTATCAGCAAGACCCTTACGGGCACCGTGAGAGGCGATAAAGTACTCCTGCACCGACATACCCTCCTTCAAGTTAGAAAGAATAGGGTTCTCAATGATGGAGTTGCCCTCGGCACCAGCCTTCTGAGGCTTGGCCATCAAACCACGCATACCAGCAAGCTGGGCAATCTGATCGGCAGATCCACGAGCACCAGAGTCAAGCATCATATACACGGCGTTGAAGCCCTGGTCGGCCTCGGTCATGTGCTTCATCACAGCCTTCTTCAGGTTGGCGTTGACGTGTGTCCAAGCATCGATCACCTGGTTGTAACGCTCCTTATCGGTGATAAGACCCATATCGAAGTTGGCGGTAATGTTGTCGACCTCATCCTGACCCTTCTGCACAATGGCCTTCTTGTCGTCAGGAACGATGATATCGTCGAGGTTAAACGACAGACCGGCGAGGTATGCCATGCGATAACCCAAGTTCTTGATGCCATCGAGGAAGGTGCAGGCGCGAGCCATACCCACCGACTTAATTACGACGGCAATGAGGTTACGCAACGACTTCTTAGAAATGATGCCATTGAAGAAGCCAATCTCTGAAGGCACAAGCTCGTTGACCACGACGCGACCCACAGAGGTCTCGACCATGTGACGAACACGCTTGCCATCGACGAGATCGTCGACAAGCACCTTCACCTGAGCGTGAAGGTCGCAACGCTTCTCGTTGTAAGCGATGATTGCCTCCTCAGGACCATAGAAAGAAAGGCCCTCGCCCTTGGCTCCGGGACGAATTTTGGTGATATAGTAAAGACCAAGCACCATATCCTGTGAAGGAACGGTGATGGAAGCACCATTGGCAGGGTTCAGAACGTTGTGGCTCTGAAGCATCAGGATCTGAGCCTCAAGCACTGCCTCGTTGCTCAAAGGAAGGTGGACAGCCATCTGGTCGCCATCGAAGTCGGCGTTGAACGGTGTACAAGCCAACGGGTGCAACTGAATGGCCTTGCCCTCGATGAGCTTGGGCTGGAAGGCAAGCACCGACAGACGGTGAAGTGTCGGGGCACGGTTCAACAGCACCGGATGACCCTTCATCACGTTCTCGAGGATATCCCAAATAACGGGCTCACGACGGTCGACAATCTTCTTGGCGCTCTTCACCGTCTTCACGATGCCGCGCTCGATGAGCTTGCGGATGATGAACGGCTTATAGAGCTCAGCGGCCATCAACTTAGGAAGACCGCACTCACCCATCTTCAACTCAGGACCGACGACGATAACCGAACGGGCTGAGTAGTCGACACGCTTACCGAGAAGGTTCTGACGGAAACGACCCTGCTTACCCTTCAGAGAGTCGGAAAGCGACTTCAAAGGACGGTTAGACTCGCTCTTGACGGCGCTGGCCTTGCGGCTGTTGTCGAACAATGAATCGACAGCCTCCTGAAGCATACGCTTCTCATTACGGAGAATGACCTCGGGGGCCTTGATCTCCATCAGGCGCTTCAAACGATTGTTACGGATGATGACGCGACGGTAGAGATCGTTAAGGTCGGATGTGGCGAAACGGCCACCATCCAGCGGAACGAGCGGACGAAGCTCAGGCGGGATGACGGGAATAATCTTCATGATCATCCACTCGGGCTTGTTCACATTCTTAGAGGAACGGAATGCCTCGACAACCTGCAGACGCTTCAAGGCCTCAGTCTTACGCATCTGGCTTGAGTCGTTGCTGGCGCGGTCGCGCAGCTCGAAAGAGAGCTTGTCGAGACCTGTCAGACCATTGGCATCCTCGATGGTCAGCTCATGGAGCAGATCGAGAATGGCCTCGGCACCCATCTTGGCGATGAACTTGTTGGGGTCTGAATCGTCAAGAAGATCGTTGGTGTCGCTCAACCTGTTGTCGACGATATTCAGATACTCGTCCTCAGAAAGAAGGTCGAGTCGGTGCGAGCCATTGAGGTCCTCGCCCGTCTCGGGGTTCTTCATGCCAGCAACGGCACCGGGCTGGATGACGATGTACTTCTCGTAATAGACCACAGTATCTAGCTTCTTGGTAGGAAGTCCAAGAAGGTAACCGATCTTGTTGGGGAGAGAGCGGAAATACCAAATGTGGGCAACGGGAACAACGAGCTCGATGTGTCCGCTACGCTCACGGCGCACCTTGCGCTCTGTTACCTCCACTCCGCATCGGTCGCAAACGATGCCTTTATAGCGAATGCGCTTGTACTTACCGCAGCCGCACTCGTAATCCTTCGTGGGACCGAAAATCTTCTCACAGAACAAACCATCGCGCTCAGGCTTGTAGGTACGGTAGTTGATAGTCTCCGGCTTGGTGACCTCACCATACGAGTTCTCCTTGATTTCCTCGGGAGATGCAAGGCTGATGGTAATCTTCGAGAAATTATTCTTTACCTTTGTATCTTTTTTGAAAGCCATGTTTCTAACTTTTCAATATTCAAACATTAATCCAACTTCACGCTCAGTCCAAGACCACGCAACTCGTGGAGGAGCACATTCAGAGACTCAGGAATACCTGGTGTTGGCATAGAGTCGCCCTTGACGATGGCCTCGTAAGCCTTAGAACGCCCGGTGACATCATCACTCTTGATGGTAAGCATCTCCTGAAGCACATGGCTTGCGCCGAAGCCCTCAAGAGCCCAAACCTCCATCTCTCCGAAACGTTGTCCACCGAATTGGGCCTTACCACCCAACGGCTGCTGGGTAATCAAACTGTACGGACCGATAGAACGAGCGTGCATCTTGTCTTCAACCATGTGGCCCAACTTCAAGAAGTAGGTGATACCCACTGTGGCCTGCTGGTCGAACGGCTCACCCGTCTCACCGTCGTAAACGGTTGTTGAGCAAAGGTTGGGCAGGCCAGCCTTGTCGGTCCACACGCGCAGGTCGTCGAGCTTTGCACCATCGAAGATAGGTGTGGCGAACTTAACGCCCATCTTCTTACCGGCAGCACCGAGGATTGCCTCGAAGATCTGTCCCAGGTTCATACGAGAAGGCACACCCATCGGGTTCAACACGAGGTCGACAGGACGACCATCGGCCAAGAACGGCATGTCCTCCATACGTACGATCTTAGACACGATACCCTTGTTACCGTGGCGACCGGCGAGCTTATCACCCACCTGGATCTTACGCTTCTTGGCAATGTAAACCTTAGCCATCTTCAAGATACCAGAAGGCAACTCATCACCAATGGTAATGGCGAACTTGCGGCGGTTCTGCTCAGCGGCCAACTGCTTGTCCTTGCGGATGAAGTTCATGATCAGATGCTGAATCATGTTATTGATGCGCTCATCATCCGTCCAGCCATTACTCTGAACACCATCATACTCGAGGTTCTTCAGAGCGGCTACCGTGAAGCGGCTACCCTTGTTGATGATCTCAGCATCTGTGTAATCCTTCACACCCTGTGAGGTCTTATCGTTGGTAAGAGTCATCAGCTTGTCGACCAGCATGTTCTTCAGGTCTTCGTGCTTGGCCTCATACTCCTCGTCGATCTTAGCCAACAGGATCTTATCCTGCTTCTTCGACTCACGGGTCTTCTCAGCACGAGTGAACAACTTCTTGTCGATAACAATACCGCTCAACGAAGGATTGGCCTTCAATGAAGAGTCCTTCACATCACCAGCCTTGTCGCCGAAGATAGCGCGGAGCAACTTCTCCTCAGGTGAAGGATCGCTCTCACCCTTAGGTGAAATCTTACCGATCATGATGTCGCCGGGCTCCACACGAGCACCGACACGGATAATACCGTTCTCGTCGAGGTCCTTAGTGGCCTCTTCGCTCACGTTGGGGATATCGCTTGTGAAGACCTCAACACCACGCTTTGTCTCACGCACATCGAGAGAATACTCATCGACGTGGACTGATGTCAGCACATCCTCGCGCACCATGCGCTCTGAGATAACGACGGCGTCCTCATAGTTGTAACCCTTCCAAGGCATGTAAGCCACCAAGAGGTTACGACCCAGTGCCAACTCACCATTCTCAGTGGCGTAACCCTCTGTGAGGATATCACCCTTCTTGACGCGCTGGCCCTTCTCGCAGATAGGACGAAGGTCGATGGTCATATTCTGGTTGGTACGACGGAACTTAGGAATGCGATATTCCTTCAGAGCGGGCTCGAAGCTCACAAACTCCTCATCCTCCGTACGATCGTAAAGAATGCGAATGGTTGTAGCGTCAACATACTCGATGACACCCTCACCCTCAGCCATCACCATGGTACGAGAGTTCTCACACACCTGCTTCTCTAAGCCAGTACCCACGATAGGTGCATCGTTATGGAGCAAAGGAACGGCCTGGCGCATCATGTTACATCCCATCAGGGCGCGGTGACCGTCATCGTGCTCCAAGAAAGGAATCAGACCGGCACTCACGGAAGCGATCTGCTGAGGAGCAACGTCCATCAGGTCGACTCTATCGGGAGTGACAACAGGGAAGTCGGCAGCCTTACGGGTGTGGACCGTGGCACGGATGAACGAACCATCCTCTCTTAACGGAGCGTTACCCTGGGCAACAAACTTACCTTCCTCTTCCTCAGCGGTGAGGTAGACAACATCGTCGTTGTCCATGTCAACCTTGCTGTCTTTCACCACACGGTACGGAGAGGCGATGAAGCCCAACTCATTGATGGTGGCATACATACAGAGCGAAGAAATCAGACCGATGTTCGGTCCCTCAGGCGACTCAATAGGACAAAGACGGCCATAGTGAGTATAGTGAACGTCACGAACCTCGAAACCTGCGCGCTCACGGGTCAAACCACCAGGACCGAGTGCGGAAAGACGACGCTTATGAGTCACCTCAGCGAGCGGGTTGGTCTGGTCCATGAACTGGCTCAACGGGTTGGTACCGAAGAACGAGTTAATGACGCTTGAAATAGTCTTGGCATTGATCAAGTCGGTCGGTGTGAACACCTCATTGTCACGAACATTCATGCGCTCACGAATGGTGCGGCTCATACGTGCCAAACCAATAGAGAACTGGTTGGCCAACTGCTCACCAACGGTGCGAACGCGACGGTTCGAAAGGTGGTCGATGTCATCAACGCTTGCGTTAGAGTTGATGAGCTTGATCAGATACTTGATGATGGCAATGATATCCTCCTTGGTAAGAACGCGCACATCGCCATCCGTGTCGAGACCGAGCTTGGTATTGATACGATAACGACCCACCTCACCCAAGTCGTAACGCTTGTCAGAGAAGAACAAGTTCTGGAAAACCTCGCGAGCGCTGGTGTCATCCACAGGATCAGCATTACGAAGCTGACGATAGATGTAACGAACAGCCTCCGTCTCTGAGTTACTGGGGTCCTTAGCAAGCGTATTGAAAATGATAGAGAACTTATTGGCTGTCTCCTCATCCTTGTGCAACAAAATGGTCTGCACCTCACTATCGAGGATCAAATCATAATTGTCCTCAGTGATCTCGGTGCCACGATCCAAGATTACTTGGTTACGCTGCATGAGCGTTACCTCACCGGTATCCTCATCAGTGAATTCCTCGTAAGAGGTCTTCATAACGTTACCAGCGAGCTTGCGGCCCATGCAAGCCTTCAGGTTCTTCTTGTTAACCTTCACCTCTTCAGCGAGATCGAAGATCTTCAAGATGTCCTTATCAGACTCGTAGCCGATAGCACGCAACATGGTTGTTACGGGCAACTTCTTCTTACGATCAATGTAAGCGTACATGACATTATTGATGTCTGTAGCGAACTCGATCCAAGAACCCTTAAACGGGATAATACGAGCACTGTACAGAACGGTACCATTGGCATGAACGCCCTGACCAAAGAAAACACCAGGAGAACGGTGCAACTGAGCAACGACAACACGCTCAGCACCATTGATGACGAACGTACCATTATCTGTCATATAAGGAATGGTACCCAAGAAAACATCCTGGATAAACGTTCCAAAGTCCTCATGGTCAGGATCAGTGCAGTAAAGCTTCATCTTAGCCTTCAAGGGTACGCTATATGTCAGACCACGCTCCAAACACTCATCAATAGAATAGCGGGGCGGGTCGATATAGTAATCCAAGAACTCAAGAACGAAGTTATTACGCGTGTCTGTGATAGGGAAGTTCTCTGCGAACACCTTATACAAACCGTCGTTCTTGCGTTCCTCAGGCGGAGTGTCCAACTGCAAGAAGTCGCGGAATGACTTCAGCTGAACGTCGAGGAAATCCGGGAATGGGTACGGATTATGGACGCTTGCGAAATTTACTCTGTTATTTACAACTTTGGTCATAAAAATGATTTGTGAATCTGTTACCTGTGAAGTTTTCTTTGAAAAGATACAAAAAAAACTTGAAAGACACAAAAAGGTTAGGACTCACCGACTGGGCAAATCCTAACCATTTATGTTATAATAAGTTGAGAGGTCTAACCTCTGACTGCTTACTTCAGCTCAACCTTAGCACCAGCCTCTTCGATGGCCTTCTTCAGGTTCTCAGCCTCGTCCTTTGAGAGACCCTCCTTGATTGTAGCGGGAGCACCCTCAACGAGAGCCTTAGCCTCCTTCAGACCGAGACCACAAGCCTCCTTAACAGCCTTCACAACCTGGAGCTTAGTAGCGCCGATGTCAGTGAGGACAACATCGAAAGATGTCTTCTCCTCAGCAGCCTCAGCTGCACCAGCTGCAGCAGGACCGGCAGCCACAGCAACAGCTGCAGCGGCGGGCTCGATACCATACTCGTCCTTCAGGACAGTTGCCAACTCATTAACTTCCTTAACAGTAAGATTTACTAACTCTTCTGCAATAGCTTTTACGTCTGCCATTTTATTCTAATTTTAATTTTTCTTGTTAATAATGAATAGACTTTATAGTTCGACGCTCCATAATATAGGAGCCATCAAAACCTTGTTTACTCAGGGCGCTCGCCTAAAGTCTTAAGCACACCGTGAATGGTGCCAGCGCCTGACTGCAGAGCAGAAATAACGTTCTTTGCAGGAGACTGCAAGAGAGCGACAACATCTGCAATAACCTCGTTCTTGCTCTTGATAGAAGACAACTCGTCGAGCTTGTCGGCACCAACGAAAATACCTTCCTCAGCATAAGCGGCCTTAAAAGAGGGCACGCCAGCCTTAGCAATTTCCTTATCTTTCAGCAACTTTGCAGGTACATTGGCAGTCTCGCAGAACAACACTGCAGTGTTACCTTTCAAAGCACCATAAAGTTCAGAGAAGTCGGTCTCAGTTGCCTCAAGAGCCTTGTGGAGAAGAGTATTCTTCACAACGACCATCTTGATCTGCTGCTTGAAACACTTGCGACGAAGATTACTTGTATCCTCTGCGTTCATGCCGGTCACATCGACCAAGTAGAAATGAGGATATTCCTTCAGCTTCTGACCAAGTTCAACAATGATAGTATCTTTAGCTTCTTTCTTCATTTTACCAAACTTTTAGAGTTATTCGACAGATTTCTGATCAATCTTGATACCCTTACTCATTGTAGAGGAAAGGAAGATACTCTTAATATAAGTTCCCTTGGCAGCAGCAGGCTTCAAACGAATCACAGTGTTGATGAACTCCTTAGCGTTACCATAGATCTGCTCGGCAGTCATAGAAACCTTACCAATAGAGGTATGGATAATACCAGTCTTATCAACCTTGAAATCGATCTTACCTTGCTTCACTTCCTTCACGGCCTTAGCAACATCCATAGTGACAGTGCCACTCTTGGGGTTAGGCATCAAACCGCGGGGACCGAGAACACGACCCAACGGACCAACCTTACCCATGCAAGAAGGCATAGTGATGATCACGTCGATGTCAGTCCAACCAGTCTTAATTTTTTCGATATACTCATCGAGACCAGCATAATCAGCTCCAGCTGCCTTAGCAGCCTCTTCCTGATCGGGTGTGCACAATGCGAGCACGCGAACAGACTTACCAGTACCGTTAGGCAGTGACACAACGCCACGAACCATCTGGTTAGCCTTACGAGGGTCAACGCCAAGACGAACGTCGATATCAATCGAAGCGTCGAACTTAGTAGTGGTGATATCCTTCACCAACTGAGCAGCCTCGTTCAATGCATAGACTTTCCCTGCTTCAACCTTCTCAGCTACTGATTTCTGATTCTTTGTCAGTTTACTCATTTTACTAATTTAAATTGAAGAGTTAATTATTCACCGGGGAAGTCACCCTTGACTGTAATACCCATGCTACGAGCTGTGCCAGCAACGAGACGCATAGCACTCTCAACTGTGAAGCAGTTCAAATCAGCCATCTTATCCTCAGCAATAGCCTTCACCTGATCCCAAGTGACGCTACCCACTTTGTTACGATTGGGCTGGCCTGATCCCTTCTTGCTCTTAGAAGCCTCGAGCAACTGAACAGCTGCGGGAGGAGTCTTGATCACAAAGCTGAAAGACTTGTCCGTGTAGTATGTGATAACGACAGGCAATACCTTGCCGGCCTTATCCTGGGTACGAGCATTGAACTCCTTGCAGAAACCCATAATGTTAATGCCCTTGGAACCAAGAGCAGGACCTACGGGAGGTGAAGGATTTGCAGCGCCACCCTTAATCTGTAATTTGATTAATCCAGCAACTTCTTTAGCCATTTCTTTTTTATTAAAATAATTGAAACGTATAAAAGGGAAGATAGTCCGTAACAACTATTCTGTCACCTTCTCAACTTGCATAAAACCGAGCTCCAGAGGAGTTTTCCTACCGAAGATCTTAACCATTACCTTCAGCTTACGCTTTTCAGTATTGATTTCCTCAATCACACCTTCAAAGCCACTGAAAGGACCTTCCATGACCTTCACAGTCTCATCGAGAACGAAGGGGACACTAACCTCATTGTGAATCTCTGTCTCCTCAGCAGCACCCAACATACGGTTGATCTGAGCTTGAGGAACAGGAGTAGGATTATCCAAACCACCAAGGAAACCAAGGCAATTAGGCATGAACCTCAACAAGGTGGGGACATCACCAATCAAATCGGCCTGCACAAACACGTAACCCGGCAGAGAAATCTTCTCATTCTCCACACGCTTACCGCCACGTATTGACGCATGCTTCTCCATAGGGATCAGCACCTCATAAACATGATCTGCGAGCAGTTGATTATGCTTCAATTCAGCCTCGATGTATTCTTTTAACTTAGCTTCCTTGCCGCTAACCGCACGCATCACATACCAATTCTTACCTGCTTCTGCCATTTCTTTCTTGGAAATTAACCTGGATAAACAAACTTCATGAGATTCTCGAAGACGAGATCCATACCGAAAACTACAAGTGCAATGATAAGGGAAGCAGATAATACAACCACTGCACTGTGTGTCAATTCGGCACGAGTTGGCCAAGTAGTCTTATGCGCAAGTTCGTCGTAACATTCCTTGCAATAATTTGCTATCTTCTTGAACATATTATCTTCTTTTAGCACGGGTTGAAAGACTCGAACTCTCGACACCTGGTTTTGGAGACCAGTGCTCTACCAACTGAGCTAAACCCGTAAGTGAGTCTCTGTGTCACAAGGGCACAGAGACCCATTATTTAGAATTAACTGTTAATCAGATTAACCCTCTTCCTCCACGTCGGGGAGAATTGATGTGATCTGGCCAGAGCCAACCGTACGACCACCCTCACGGATAGCGAAACGAAGACCCTCGTTCAGAGCAACCTTGTAGATCAGGCGAACCTCAATCTCAACGTTATCACCAGGCATCACCATGTCTACGCCCTCAGGGAGAGTGATCTCACCTGTGCAGTCCATAGTGCGGAGGTAGAACTGAGGACGATAGCGGTTACCGAACGGAGTGTGACGGCCACCCTCTTCCTTCTTCAGCACATAGATGGAAGCCTTGAAGTGATCGTGCGGAGTGATGACACCCGGGTGCACAACAACCATACCACGCTTAACCTCATCCTTATCGATACCGCGAAGCAACAGACCTACGTTGTCACCAGCCTCACCCTCGGGAAGAGTCTTGCGGAACATCTCAACACCAGTGATAACTGACTTCTTGTCCTCACCGAGACCGAGCAGCTGAACCTCGTCACCGATCTTACAACGACCAGTCTCAATACGACCTGTAGCAACAGTACCACGACCAGTGATTGAGAACACGTCCTCAACAGGCATCAAGAAGGGCTTATCAACCTCACGTGTAGGCTCCTGAATCCATGTGTCAACAGCGTCCATGAGCTCCATCACCTTGTCTTCCCACTTAGCGACACCGTTCAGTGCGCCGAGAGCAGAACCACAGATGATAGGAGTCTCCTCCTCGTAACCGTAAGAAGTGAGCAGGTCCTGAACGTCCATCTTAACGAGGTCGATCATTTCCTCATCAACTTCATCGTCATCGCACTTGTTCAGGAACACAACCATACGGGGCACGTTCACCTGACGAGCGAGCAACACGTGCTCACGAGTCTGAGGCATAGGACCGTCGGTAGCGGCAACAACGAGGATAGCACCGTCCATCTGAGCAGCACCGGTAACCATGTTCTTCACATAGTCGGCGTGACCCGGGCAGTCAACGTGTGCATAGTGGCGATTAGCTGTTTCGTACTCGATATGTGAAGAGTTGATAGTGATACCACGCTCTTTCTCCTCAGGAGCATTATCAATCTGATCGAAGCTCTTAACATCCTCACCAGTTCCCAGACGCTCATGGAGCACCTTAGAGATGGCAGCTGTCAGAGTGGTCTTACCATGGTCAACGTGACCGATAGTACCGATGTTTACGTGCGGTTTGGTGCGCTGATAAACTTCTTTAGCCATAGCTTTACTTTTTTTATTTTAATCAATTAAATAATCAAAAGAGTATTGTTTTGTTTCATTGTTCCTCATTGTTCCGGTTCCGAAACTTTGTTCAAGTAGTCGAGAACAAATCAGAAGTGGAGCTGTAACTGAGAGTTGAACTCAGGACCTCTTCCTTACCAAGGAAGTGCTCTACCACTGAGCTATTACAGCAAAATATTGAGCGGAAAACGGGGCTCAAACCCGCGACCCCCAGCTTGGAAGGCTAGTGCTCTATCAACTGAGCTATTTCCGCGTGAGTCGTTTCCGACCGAGTGGGTGGTGATGGATTCGAACCACCGAAGGCAAGAGCCAGCAGATTTACAGTCTGCCCCATTTGGCCACTCTGGTAACCACCCTTTGTTTTACCCCTTTCGGGTGAGCCTCTTGTCGGATTCGAACCAACGACCCCGAGATTACAAATCACGTGCTCT
>ERZ1673734.129-NODE-129-length-74271-cov-7.266250_pt1 | contig 74271 bp, 59 predicted proteins | sample MGYA00580199_ERZ1673734 | MGnify/ENA primary metagenome ERZ1673734 (study PRJEB41218, sample SAMN15661742) | gut metagenome | host: Homo sapiens | place: Canada: London | collected 2015-08-20/2019-03-30 | study: EMG produced TPA metagenomics assembly of...
TACAAGAGGCAGACAAAAGATGGCTGTGTATTTTATTTGGGATACCATATGAGGCTGAATATCAGGGAGAGGGAACTGGTTCTGCGATTCATATATATAATGAAGGAGGGGAAGAAGTTCTTACATACACACAAGGAGTAGGGTGGCATGAGAAAGAGACAAAAGCAGAGACAGATGTACATTCAACGTTAAAATCAGTATATTATGAGGCATACCATGATGCAAGAAAGGCACTGAACACTGGAACAAATGTGGAAATCACAAATGAAAATATTGTGGTGCAAAGTAATTTTGATATGAAAGCATAAAGTATGTAATTCAGCAAATGTATATAAGGGGAATTTGACAGATAGGAGGAATGCGATTATGGTAAAGTCAATGAAGAAAATAAAGAAAATAATAGCGGTTGCTTTGGTATTCACAATGTTGTTTGCTTCACAGGTAACAGCATTTGCAGCAAGTCCACAAACGAAGCCGGCAAATAAAGATATGTCGATTGCATTGATGCCGGGAGTTACAGGAAATTCCAATACAGTTACTTTTAATTTTAGCAGTCTGCCAGATAATGCGATTGTAAAAGAAGTTAAGATTGATTGTTCCAATGCATCTGTAATCGGTGGAAAAGGAGCAATATTGGCACAGAGCCTTATCATTACCAGTCCAAGTGGAGAAATTCATACTGTTGGTTGGGGTAAAGGTAATGTGACTACTACTAATTTATTCATTGCGGAAAAAGCTGCTGGAACATGGTCCGTGTATATGACAGGAACCAATATTGCATCTCCAAGTCTTGGTTCTGCATTTATCGGGGGTACAAAATATTCACGACCTAAAATGACGATAACATATATAGAAGAATAAAATTGCATATTCCCTATAAAGACATTTGTATGAATAACATTAAATAAAATCAGTCTTTGAACTATAACAGTTCGGGGCTGATTTTTTATTCGGCTTTTATCCGTTTCTTGAAATGTTTTGTTGCCGTTTTCTGCAAAAATAGGTTATTTTCTGTAAAGATTATTGAATATAAAAAGATGTTTGGTATCATTAAGCAGTATGCTTGTTAAAAGTAGAAATATTAAGTATTGAGTATATGCTATCAGGAATAATACCGAAAGGTTTGATGTTATGGTATAAAGCTGCAAATTCCGCTTCATCGGATCACCGATTCCGCTAGCAACGGATCAGTGTTTCCGGTCGTAACGGAACACTTTTCCGCTTCGTCGGATCACGCATTCTTATAAAGTGTTATAGTTTTTTCGTAGTCATTATTTTTAGATTACGAAAGGAGGCATTTTTATGCAGGACTACAACACTATTATTGGTGCTATTCAGATGCGTCTGAATAAGTGCCCAACCAGATCTGTTATGGATCGTTTTCGAATCGGATCAAGCACTCTTAACTTGATCATGAGTCGATATAAGGCTCTTGAGCTCACCATTGACGAGCTTGAAACTCCTTCTACTGCTGTCAGAAGGAACTTTTACAATAACACTGATGTATGAAAGAGTAAATATCTACTGTGCAGGACTAAATTCTACCGCCCTGTAGGGCAGTGGAATTTAAAATTTCATTTTAGGGGGAGTGACGAAATTAGTAGAATATGATGATTTCTTGGGGGATGTGTGATATAATTTTAAAGAAAATAGTGATATCTACAAGAAGTGTTTTGAGCCTATAGATGAACAAGAGAGTTGTACGGATGACAGTATAAAAGAGATAATTAGGAAATATTAGAAAGGTATGGATATGGAGTATCTGGAAATACATTCAGAAATTTTCGATTATATAGTGGAAGACATCAAACAAAGAAATCTTTCAAGGAATAATATGCCCAAAATTATTGTGGGGACAGGACTTTCTGTGATTTATGGTGTTCCGGGGATGAAGGAATTAGCAGAGCACTTGGCAAAAGAAATTGCACAGTCAAGTGATGAACATTTGAAAGAAATTTGGAAGAATCACTGTGATGAAATAGAAGCAAATGGCTTAGAGGCAGGTTTGGCTAATCTTGCACAAAATGAAAATGAGTTAGTAGATGCGATTAAGCCGATAACAGCAAAGTTTATTTTGGAGAGTGAGGAAAAACTTCACAGAACGATTTATGAAAAAGATACTGGTTTTTGCAGGCTGCTGAAATATTTGAGTGGTACGGTTAGTGTCGATAAAAAGATAATTGATATTATGACACCAAACTATGACCGGATTATAGAGATTATATGTGACAAGTTGGGGATAGGCGTTATCACAGGATTTTACGGGAGCCTGTATGGAAAATTCAGTAGAAATCTGTTAAAACAGCCAACAGAAGTATATAATTGTAAGAATTATTCATGGATCAGGCTTTTTAAACCTCATGGCTCCATAAATTGGATTAGTGAGAATGGAAAAGAATACCTAACAAATGATTATGAAATTCTAAAAGAAAAAGCAGAATATATTGAGATTGTAACACCTGGAAGTTCAAAGTATAAGGTAGGAATGACAAACAATACGTTTCGATGTATGAGAGAAGAATTTAATGAGCTGTTGAATCCGAGGGATAATTATTCGCTTTTAATATATGGATATGGATTTAATGATGATCATTTTGATACTGCACTATTTGACAGTTTTCAGAAGAATGTCCTTATTTTATCAAGGGATGTTAAGCCAGATATAATCAATAAGGCACTGGAGAAAAAGAACATTACTGTATTTTATCATGAGGATGACAGAGAATATATGATTTATAAGTCGAAAAAATACACAATAGATATGCCGGTGTGGGATATTAATCAATTTGCTGATTTGTTTATAGGATAAAAGGGGTGATTTTATGGCGGGAAATATTAATGATTGCTTGGCAGACACAAATTGCATAGGTATGGTGGAAAATGTAGACACCCGAAAAGTTGTGGTGGGGGTTGAAAATGAAGGAGTACTAAATACATTAAAAATCAACGATATTGTTGTTTTGGGTGGAAGTAATTCTGATGAGAAGCTGATTGGAATTTTGACTAAGGTGACAAAGAAGAAAGTTGAATTTGATGAAACAGAGCAGACAGAAGACCTATTGTATTCAAATAACTGCTGTGTCGTTAATTTGGTGGGAAGTTTTTACAATAAATATGGTGCTGGAAGTGAGAATAAATTCAAAAGAGCAATTAATACATATCCTGAAATAAATAGTAAAGTATATCAGGCGAATGAAGCCGCAATGCAGATGATAATGAATGCTGTGAGTGGCAAGGCGGCAGAGAGTAAAAGTTTAGAAATCGGACATTTTGCCAGCAATAAGGATGTGGCAGCAATATTAGATGGCAACCGTTTCTTTCAACGACATGCATGTATTGTTGGTAGTACAGGAAGTGGAAAATCCTATACAGTTGCCAGTGTATTGGAAAAAGCCAATCAATTACCATATGCCAATATGGTCGTTTTCGATTTGCATGGGGAATATAATGAGTTATCTTATGCAGATCAGATCAAGATTTGTGATGAACCAGGTGGTTTACACATTCCATTATGGTTTTTCAATTATGAGGAAATTCATTCATTGTTTGTAGAATCATCAGAAGGGACATCAACTAATCAAAGAGCGGCGGTAATCAATTATATTTTGCAGAAGAAAAAGAAATATATCAAAAATAACATGAGTGCTGTTTCAGAAGAAATAGTCACTGCTGATACACCGGTTCCTTTTTCAGCAAAGGAACTAATAGAATATCTGGAGAATCAGAATATTTTAGAAGTCGATACTGGAGAAGTCTATAAATCAGGCGATAGTAAGGGACAGGCAAAGACGAAGAAAGGGCAGTACTATGACAAATTGACCAACTTGATTACCCGTCTGAGAACAAAGATGGATGATAGAAAGTATGGATTTGTATTTAATGAAGAGGATACAACGCAGGCGGATTATCTAAATCAATTTGCTGCAAGGATTATGGGGAACGATAAATATCGAATTAAGGTTATAGATTTATCAGAGGTTCCATCCGATATGTTAGCAATTATCATTGGTATTGTCACTCGTATAATATATGATATACAGTTTTGGATGACTCCGGCAAAAGATGAGGTACGTCATCCGTTGGTGCTGGTGTGTGATGAGGCTCATATTTATATGTCTAATGACATGTCAAAAATGAAAGCGGTTGAGAAGAAATCTCTTGAGATTTTTGAGAAGATTGCCAAAGAAGGAAGAAAGTATGGGATTGGATTGCTTATAGTATCTCAAAGACCGGCAGAATTAAATACAACAATTATGTCCCAGTGTAATAATATCGTTAGTCTAAAGATAACTAATGATAGGGACAAATCGGCAGTGGCAGCAATGCTGACAGATTCATTAGTGGGAATTGTAGAAATGCTTCCCAACCTGGATGTTGGTGAATGTGTTGTTGTTGGCGATGCAATTATGCTACCATCTAAAATTATTCTGGATAAGCCAAAAGAAAAGCCTAAGAGTGCAACTATAGACTTTTGGGATAGGTGGTACGACGGAAAGCAGACTGTTTTTGATATTGATAAAGCAACCTTGAATTTAATAAAGCAGTCGAGAGGATAAGGAACTAATAAAAAGTGATAGATAATCCGGTATTATCTGTTGAATTTGACAGAAATAAGGGGTAATTCTAAATTATCTACCATAAGAAGTGATAGGAGAGGGAAATGTATGAGGCGATATTCTAGTGGGAAGTCTCCCAATTTAACATGGCAGATGGAAGCAAATTTGGGACAAAACTTTGAAGATTTTGTTGCAAAAATTATTATGGCACAATTGCGTCAGCTACATCCACAAGTACAAGTATTCCAGACACGGCGCGTAGCAGATGGTGGAAAGGATGTTATTGTTTCCACCAAAATTAACACTGTGAATATTTTAGGTCAGAGTTTTACTTCATTTAACGGTAAAGGAATCCAAATATGTTTTGAGTGCAAAAGTACAGATAATAGCATTTTAAGGTATGATAAAATTTCTTCTAGTAGTTCCAGAATGCAATTTCAAGACACCGAGAAGTATGATTATTATGTTCTGGTAACTAATAGTGAAATTTTGCCGCAAACATACTGGTATTTGACTAAGTCGCTGGAAAGAAGCAACATATCATTCCGATTAATAGATGGGTATTTATTGGGCACGTACCTTTTAAGTCTCGAAGATCAAAAGTTGCAACATGCACTCAATAATCCGTATAGTTTATCAGATCATGCGGATTTTTACTATGAGTATCAGGTTGATACTGTAGTTTCACAATTAACTAATCGATATGATTTATATATGCTTTTTCGAAATTACTCCAATAATGAAAAGCATTGTGTTTTACAGCTTAGGACAGATGTGGATTGGAATACTTCCGAAGACAATATATCCTTTGTGATTGCACCTAGTGGTGCAACCGTCAAAAAAGTAACGGTAGAACAAAAACACTTTGATGGCATCCCAGAACTCCTATTTCACATTCAAATTAATGGCACAGAATCAGTTGTTATGATTAATGGAATAAATGGCACACAGATTTTTGAACCTCCATTTTTTGGAGAATCAAGAATCCAAATTGTTAATGACCTTGAGGAAAGGCTAAAGTCGACCATGTCACCAAGCATTGTCTGCTTTTGGGGGGATGCCGGAATTGGTAAAACGAGACTTGTGCAAGAATTGTTCTCAAGATTGCAGGGCACGCTATTTGATCTTTATGAATGTAAACTTCAACAGGGTCATACTCCCCAAAAAGAAATTGAAAGATTTCTGCTTGAGCATGGATACATACAAGAGGGGCAGTATGTGGATTTTGTTTCTATGATAGAAAACTGTAGGACTCCGTTTGGGAATCAAGCGGTAATATTTTTAGATGATTTTCACAATGCAGACGATAGCTTCCTTTGCGAAATACAAAGGCTAAAGTCTAACCTATCTTCAATCACGTTGCTGATTAGTGGAAGAACCGATTTTACCATCGGGAACATCAATTACTTGTCGTTTGTTCAATGGGCAAATGAAAATTTGCCAGAGTCGTGCTTCAATGTAGAGCCGCTTACTGATGATGAAGCTAAAAATTTAATTAGGGTGTTGATTGACGGTATACCTCCATATGCATTAGACCGTTTATTTAATCTAAGTGCGAAAAACCCACTTTTTATTGTTCAATATGTAGAGTATCTGTTGGATTGTAGTTTGGTAAAGATTCAAAATAGGAATACGGTAGGCATTATAGATATTAACAAATTCCATGTAAAACGTTTTATGCCAACACAGATTGCAGATATCTACTATCAGCGGCTTTCTCATCTACAAAAAGAGAAAGATGGCGAAACCTGTTTGAATCTATTGTACAAAATTGCGTTATGCAATGGTAAAATGAACCTTGCGTTATTTAACATGTTTTTTGAGGATTCATCTGATCAATTGAATGAATTGATGCGACGGCGCCTATTAAAATATGAAGAAAATGAAACGATTGCTTTTGTTCACGAAAGTTTATTTCTATACGTGAGCGAACAGTTGAAAGGTAAAAAAGCAATAAGAACTTTTCTCGCAAAAGAGATTGTATCCATACCAAACATTGATCATGTTTTAGGTATGTTTCAAACCGGAAGACTCTATTTATATAGCAAAGATTACAAGAAGGCAAGAGAATATCTACACACGATTGAAACATGGCTAATCGCAGTGGATAATATTTCAAATGTCAATGTAAACTTAAATTATTATAAATATTTAGAGGATATGTTTGAGTTGCTTCGACATGTTCGCAAAAATTTACCTCTAGCAAAAAAGGCATTGCTGATGCGAGTATATATCACTCTTCATCATTTTGCCCCGATTAAAGCAGTAGACGAATGTGATATTGTGTTAAAAAAACTTAAACAATATAAGATGGTAGATGATAGACCATTTTGTCTTTCCATTATGGAATTAAAAGCTCATGCCTTAATGAACGCAGGCTTGTATCCAGACGGAGAAATCTTACTAAAGGAAATCCAAGCAGATTGGTTGTGCAATAAAGAAATATTATCTGATGAAACTTTGTTCGATCTATATGATAGATTGGCAGCAGTTTATCGGGCATTCAATTTAATAGACTTATCTAAGACATATAATACTCTGTCAATAACCTTAGCTGACAAATTGGATGACAATAGGTTAAGAGCCTTGGCATATAGAACAAAATTTAAAATAACTCTATATCCTAATATGGATCTTTCTAGCGAAAGCTTGCGAAAGTCCATAGAAGCAACTGCACTGATGCCATCCAAAAGGATTGAAACAGATAATTCTCTAGATGTTTGTGCATTAGAAATATTAAGTAATTCTACTGTTCATCAGGACAAGCTGATTTTAAAGCTTAATTCAATGTTACAAGATATTGAAGCAAACAATCTGCATCGCGCTCAAATTCACTGCTTTTTCTTGCTTGCGATATGCAATCTATTGAAAAGCGAAGAAAAGGCAACCCTTCTAGCGAAAGAATATGTAGATAGAGCTATTAATCTCAGCACATCTTATGGAATTGTAGGATATTTGTGGCGTTTATATAACTTGCAAGCAATTATTGGAATACGGATGGGGTTCGACTCTCAACATATTTATAAAATTTTTTTCACAGTATTTGATATACTGAAAAAGCAAGGGCTTCTATATATAGGGAATCGTGATGCATGCGAAGGGAATATTTTGGCGTTAAGCAATATCGGATACTATTTACAAGAACGTAAATTTGAATCACAGTTCTATCAAACGATGTCCCTTGTTACGTTTGCGGGGCAAGAATACTCTGCGTATCCAAACCAAAATCTATCCGATAACCCGGTTAATACCTTTCTAGTACAGCAATATGCAAAGGCGAGAAAAAGAGAGATATTATTTGCACAAAACACCCCATCCAATCTTCTATGGGATACGCAAACACGCTATCTGCTTATCCTCTAAGGCTTAGTTACTACGCAGTTTCCTATTACTAGAACGTCAATGTTAGTTTTCAAAAAAGTGTTTAACGCATCTTGCGGAGATTCGACAATAGGCTCTCCAGCAACATTGAACGACGTATTTAGTACCACGGATACCCCTATAACTTTTTTCAGTTCAAGCAATAGCTGATGTATAAAGGGGTCGCTCTTTTTTGATACCGCCTGAACGCGAGCAGTATTATCTACATGTGTCACGGCTGACAACTTTTCGCGATATTCTTCTCTAACAACTGGCGCAAGTAACATATAGTCTGAGGAAGCCCGTAATGCAAAATATTTGAACTGATCCTCCTTCGCAACCGTAGGTGCAAAAGGACGGAATTCTTCACGATGTTTAACGCGACGATTTAAGATGTCTTTCATGTATGGATGGGTTGGATTTGCCAAGATACTTCTATGACATAGAGCTCGCGGTCCTAACTCCGTTCTTCCTCTGTGCATGCCAACAATCTTGTTTTGAGATATATATTCTGCTGTTATCTTTGCCAAATCACCATCTGCATACTTTTTGTAGGAAAGATTTTTCAATCGGATTGCATCTTCAATTTCTTGCTCGGTATAATCTAAACCGATGTAGGGTAAATTAATGTGAAAATCGGATTGTGTTCCGAACATTTCCATGTAAGCATAGTATGCACTGCCAAGAGCTTGACCATCGTCTCCAGCCGATGGAATAATAAAAACATTTTTAAAATTACATTCACAAAGTATTTTATGGTTTAATAGGCAGTTTAAAAATAATCCACCTGCAAGACACAAGTTTTCACATGAGTATCGAGTCTGATAGTTCTTCAACAGCGAAATTATTGCACATTCTGTAAACTCTTGAACTGTGGCAGATATATTCGCACGTTCTTTCAAGATAAAATCTCTATGAGACTTTCCTGACATGATATGCAATGCGTAAATTTCTTCTAACATATCCTTATACTTTAAATCAAAATCTAAATCACGAAAATCTAATTGGGAGTAATCAAAATAAGATTTTCCATACGAAGCAAGTCCCATCGTTTTACCACATTCTCCATGTGCAAAGCCAGTCAAATGCGTAATTTGCGCATATTTTCGTGCTATACTAATTTGATGGTTGCGTACATAATCCGGCATAAAAGGATATATAGTATTTACTGGATTTTCCATTTTGCGCACAACCATATCCTGTGTCCGTGCGGCGAGTGGTTGTATTTTTCCGTGACTACCGTAATACAAAGTTTCAGCTTCTTGCTTATCCCCGATATAGTCACCTCCACCATCCGCAACAAATATCAAGCTTTCGGAAAAAGTGGACGAACAAAAGGAAGAATATGCGTGTGCCCAATGATGTGACAGAAAGAAAAAAGGAATTTCGCGACATCTATAGTGAGCGAAAAAGTCATCCTTATAGAACTGTTTTACCTTTTCACTTTCTATTCCTGCGCCGGACATACCAATGCATGAAACCTGTGAAATATCAATATTGCAATGTTTCAAAACAGCATCAACAGCTGTATAGGGGATTTCAGGAGAGTCAGAGTACTTCACTCGGTCTAATCTTTCATTCGCTATATTAACAACAACCTTTCCGTCAATAATGATACATGCACTTCTGTCATGTTTCACATGAACTCCCAACACAATATTCATAGTACCCTCCATTTCCAATTTTTATGGTAGATAATACCGGATTATCATTCAAAAAGACAACCCATACTCGGAGTTGTCTTTTTAAAATTATATTTCAAAATTCTTTCTTGGATGTTTTGTCGTGAGAATATCCCTTTGCTTTGACATGGCAACATGGGTATAGATTTCTGTGATGTTTATAGAACTATGCCCTAACATTTCCTGAATATAACGGATGTCTACGTCAGCCTCCAAGAGACTTGTAGCAAAAGTATGGCGGAACATATGCGGTGTAATATGCAATTCAATGCCAGCAAGAGAGGTATATTTCTTAATCATGCGCCGCACAGATTGATCGGATAATGCAGTTCCGTTTGGATTTGCAAAAAAGTGATTGCACTTTTGCATTTCAGTTAGGAAAGTGTTTTTGTATGTATTTAGAATTTTTGTCACATCATCATTTCCGATTTGAATAATCCGTTCTTTGGCTCCTTTTCCATATATCAAAACAGTTCTGTCATACAAATTCACATCACTAATTTTTAAAGAACATAGTTCGGAAATTCTCATCCCTGTAGCAAAAAGTAATTCTATAACGGCTACATCTCTTAGTGCACAATCCCTTTGGTAAGTGGTTTTTGCGTTGTGATATTGGTTGTATATGGCAGATAGAAATGTCTCAACAGTATGCAAGGGAATCGTTTTTGGCAGAATAGTTGGTTCTCTAAAACGCAGTTGTATTTTATTAAACGGATTTATAGTAATAATTTCCTTGTACCCAAGATAATGAAAAAGTGCTTTTAACGATGCAATTTTTCTCTTGACCGTTTTTGGTTTGTACTTTTGATGGAGTGTTGCAACATAGTTTTCTAACATAGCCGAGGTAATGCCGGATGCATTTTGGGTAATATTCTGTTCTGAAAATTGCCTTAAATCAATTCGGTATGCGTTTATTGTTTTACTGTCAAGCCTTTTTTGACTCTTGCAATACTCTAAGTAGTTATCAATAAGTATCTGTAAATCGTTCATAGTGGAATCTCCTTTGTTTTTATCTTATCTATCAATGATATATCGTACATGAAATGGACTTCACATAAAATTACCAGATTACACCGTCTTACTCTCCAATCTGTGTCGTAAAAAAATCAGGTGTTTTGCCCTATCATAGTTATAGGCTCACATGAGTCTTGAACTTTGAAAAACTAAATAGGACACGCATACACCCGATTTTATTTTCGCCTTTTTATCTGCCTATGCTTATGTAGCGATAAAAGGGTGGCAGAATCCCATTTCGTGCGATGACATACCTGCAATGGATAACATTGTTGCCTGTGAAGGTAAAAAACGTAAGTTTTTAAGAGCAGAGGATTGTGCCTACTGGCATGGCAACCAGAGATAATGAGATAGAACGGCACCGGAATTTCAGCGAAAAGCATTTTTCGGGAGTGGCTGCCTGCGGATTCCGTCATACATGAACGAAGTTCATGTTATGGGCTATGACAGAGGCGCAGTGTGGGATGAAGCCGTCCCAGTGTATGTTACCCGGTTCGGGGACAAGCGAGAGCCAGGGATTTGTCACAAAAAGTAAAGAGTGCGGTAGCAACAAGAATGAAGCGGGGGGAGTATATAGGACCGTTTGAAAGGCTGCACGAGAGACTGGTATCCTGACGGCAAAAAGGGCGGCTGGAACACAAGTATGGTTGCAAAGATTATCCGTGACGAAAGATATGTAGGTCACATGGTTTCGCATAAGAAAGTGTATGAATCCTTTGAGTCAAAACATCAGGTTGCGGTTGACGAATTTGATTGGATTATAGTCAGGAACACACATGAGGGCACTGTGACACATGAGGAATTTGACAAGGCAAACGCAAACATGCGGACAGTACAACGTGGAAAGAAAGATAATCCGTCGAATAAAAGGAATTACTCTGTTATTATCTGTCCCCACTGTGGTCTGACACTCAGACCGGGGAACAAAAAAGATATTTACATGTACTGTCCTACTGGAAGAACCCATAATGACAGTCCGTGTAAAAATGTACGGATAAGAAAGGAAGTTGTGGAAAATACGCTTGTCAGACTGGTAAGAAATCAGGCAGAAATGCTTGTGACAGCCGAAAATATTCTGAAGCAGAAAAAGAAAGATAGGTTCGGGCAGGATCAGCCGGATATGATAATTAAAAGATTAAAGGCTGAAACGAAAAAGCTTGAGGGCAGTAAAATAGCAGACTATGAAAGTTACAAAGCCGGGAAAATAACAAGGGAAGCATTTGCTGGGAAGAAGGCACTAACAGAGGCAAGAAAACGGGAGATACTGGCATCTATTGATGAAAATCAGTTGAATGTCACATGGAAACATCAAGATATTTATGAGAAAATTTTTTCCGTTCTGTAAACAGTGTGTGGTATAATAAGGGTGTCCATTTTGCGGACACCCGGAAAGGACAAGAGGATGATATTTATTACAGGTGACACACATGGGAATTTTGAACGCATTGAAGTATTTTGCAGGCGTTTTCAGACTTCGCATGACGATATACTTATTATTCGGTGTACTAGAGTCTCTTCCAATCACGATATTTGCTATTCATGGAAACCATGAACAGCGTCCTTATATGATAGACAGCTATAAAGAAAAGCTGTGGCATGGTGGAACAGTGTTTTATGAAGAAGAATATCCCAGTATTCTGTTTGCAAAAGACGGAGAGATATTTGATCTGAAAGGAAAGCAGACGGTTGTGATGGGTGAGGCGTACAGCATTGATAAGGCAATCCGCATTGCATACGGATGGGGCTGGTGGGAGGACGAGCAGCCCTCGGATGAAATCAAGAAATATGTTGAACAGCAGCTTGAAAAATCTGGTTGGCAGGTGGATGTGGTGCTAAGCCATACAACACCATTGAAATATGAACCAGTCGAAGTTTTATGGCTGGTGTGGATCAGAATAGTGTTGACAAGTCAACAGAGGTCTGGCTAGATGGGATTGAGGATAGGATGGAATATAAGAAGTGGTACTGTGGACATTATCATACAGAAAAGAAGATTGATAAACAGAAAATCATGTTTGAAAACTTCGATGAGTTCTGCGCAGGTGTGAACTGATAATCGTTTCAATGCTTATCAAATAGGCGGTTGCAGACATCAGCAAAAAAATGTAATTTTTTTGTCCCATACTTGACATGAGCTGATGGGGATGGCAGTCTATGATTGGCAACAGATTAAACATGTCAGGCGTCAAATTTCTTTTCTAAACCAGCATAAGACCAATATGCTGATAACCAGTGACAGAAAATCGGGATGTATCGCTGAACTTACAGATGAATTAAATATTCTGATTGAGCAGACGGCAGCTTTAAGAAAAAAGATTGCAGAAAATGAAAGTCATCTGAAAGATACAATAATCAATCTTTCCCATGATATACGCACACCTTTGACTTCTATGGACGGATATTTTCAGCTCCTGTTAAAAAGCAGTGATTCCGAGGAACGACAACAATATGCCTCTGTTATTGCTGACCGTCTTTCTTCATTGAAAGAAATGCTTGACGAACTATTTACCTACGCCAAACTCACAAACAGGGCGTATGAAGTAGAGCTATATCCGTGTGCTGTGAATGAAATCCTATTGAGTGTACTTTTTAGCTTCTATAAAGATATTAAGCAACGCGGCATGGAACCGCTCATTGCTGTTCCAGAACAGAATATATTGATTCAGGGAAATGAACCTGCACTTCATCGCATTTTCCAGAATATAATAAAAAATTGTATGGAACACGGAAACAATCATCTTTCGGTTCGCCTTACAACCGATACAGATACCGTACAGATTTGCTTTGAAAATGGCTATTATATACAGGAACCGATGGATGCCAGTAAGGTGTTTGACCGCTTTTATAAGGCAGACAAAGCAAGAAGCAAAAACGCAACAGGGTTGGGGTTGTCAATCGCAAAAGAGTTGGTAGAACGCCTGAATGGTTCTATAACGGGAGAGGTGATGGATGGTATTTTTACCATTTTTATTATCTTTCAGAGCGTAAAAATTTATTAGACAGAAGTTTTGGTAATGTTTACGCTTTTAAAGACAGCAAGTTTTATCCATTGAAAAAACCAATCCGGTGTGATTCCATTATGTACGAAAGTCGCAAAAAGAGTAATAACAGGAACGCTGATTTTTGGAAGTGTTTGTAATCAAGAAGAAAATCAGGCAGAAAACCATGCAAAAGACCATCAGAGCAGTAAAAATAATACTTTGAAATTTTGTTTTTGGCATAAAAATAACTCCTTTTCGTGGGAAACAAAAAACGACAATAAATAGCAGTGGATGGCTACCGGACAAAAGCCACACCGATATTTATTGTCGTTATTTATTAAATTGCAACAGAAAGTATTATATCATAAAATTAAAGGGAATGTAAGAGGAAAGAAATTTAGGAACGAGGTGCCTGACACCAGTTCCGTGGGAGCGAGATATCATGAAACTTGCAATGTATCAGATGGCGAATGCGGGAAGTGTTAAGGAAAATCTGAATAAAAGTTTGAATGCGATTGCGGAAGCAGCAAAAAATCATGCAGATATGATTTTATTTCCGGAGGTTCAGCTGACAGAATTTTTTCCACAATTTGAGGGGCAGGATAAATCAGCCTATCAAGTGGCTTTGGATTCTCAAATAGTAAAAGCATTTCAGGAGGCCTGTAAAAAACATCAGATTATGGCTGTCCCTAATTTGTATTTAAAGCCGGAGGAAGGAAAGGACAATCATAGAGCGTATGATGCCAGTCTTTTGATGGATAAAGATGGATTAATTGTTGGAATACAGAAGATGGTTCATGTCGCGCAGGCAGAACTTTTTTATGAGCAGGATTATTATTTGCCGTCTGATGATGGATTTCATGTATGGGATACGCCGTTTGGAAAAATTGGCATTGTGGTATGTTTTGATCGGTATTATCCGGAAAGTATCCATACAGAAGCGTTGATGGGGGCGGATTGCATTCTTGTCCCGACAGTGAATACAAAAAAAGAACCGATGGAACTGTTTGAGCAGGAAATTGGATATTGATTTGCAGCAGGCACGCAGTATTCGCGCAAAGAAACCATATATGTCTTTAAGACGTAGAGAGTTTTACGTTTAGAAAATCTACGCATGAATAAAGAATCACGTGATTAGTCCGATATAATAGACATAAGGGGCATGAAGGGCACATTTCACGGAGGGGATACTATGAAAGCAGGAGAGGCAAGGGGAATCTACAGTTCTGTTCTAAAAACATACAATGAGCAGAAATTCAAATTGTCAAAGCAGCGGAATGAGTTAAAGGAACGGATGGAAAATACACCGGATGGCAAAACACGGTATGCTGATGAGGCAGCCACGCTGGAACTGAAATATAATGCGGTTGCAGAGAAATACGATGAGTATCAGAGCTATGTAAGTCAGCTTATGGAGCAGTGGAACAGCAAGTTCAACAGTGTTGTGGCAAAGCAGCAAGTGGAAGTGGCAAAAGATTATGGGGAAGAAATGGGAAAAATCATGACTGTTGCCAGACGCATCATGCATGGGGACCAGGTGCCTATGCAGGATGAGAAAAAGCTGATGGAATTTGATAAGGATCTATACATCATGGCGAAAAATGCCGGAATGATGGCACAATTAAAAGAACGTAAAAAATATGATTCGCTTTGGGAGGACGAGGAAAAGAAAGAGTATGAAGATCCGATGGAGGCAGCCGATGCAGAGGAAGCATTTGCGGATGGACCGGAAGTGGTGTCAGTGGAATCGGTCATGGAGGCAGCGATTGGAGAGAAGGAGTCAGAATAGAGGATGGAAAAATGTGTAAGGACGATTACCCACCAGTTGTACGGATGAACAGCTTGAAATGTTTAAAAGTGATTTCAAGGTTGTTGCACGTTTTTTCGTTAACAAAAGAAGGAACCCTGACTATGTTGCGGATGACCCAACAGAAATCCAGCACGTAGATGAAGTCTTAAAGCTTTTATCTGTTATGACAGGGGACCGGGACTATGAAAAAGTTATATGCGATGAAATGAAAGGTCAGGTGAAGAGCATGTGTGATGTTGCTGAAAGATTAAAAAATATCGGGCGGCAGGAAGGATTTCAGGCAGGTCGTTCAGAAGGTCGTTTAGAAGGTCGTTCAGAAGGTCGTTCAGAGGAACGTATCAATGCAGTCAAGTTTGCGATTTCCCTTGGGGCATCTGAGGAAAAGATCCTTACGCAGTATTCCAAAGAGGAATACGAAAAAGCTTTGGCTCTTATGAAAGCCTGATTGTGGAAAGCAGAATTGCTGTTTTGAAAACATATAGCAGCATAAAAGCTTGGGTTTTATACGGTTAAAACTTTCAAATTCCTTTATCAATCCGTATTCTAGTGGAGAGAAGGTCAGGTGAAGAACATGTGTGATGTTGCTGAAAGATTAAAAAATATCGGGCGGCAGGAAGGATTTCAGGAAGGTCGTTCAGAGGAACGTATCAATGCAGTCAAGTTTGCAATTTCCCTTGGGGCGTCTGAGGAGAAGATCCTTAAGCAGTATTCCAAGGAGGAATACGAAAAAGCTTTGGCTCTTATGAAAGCCTGATTGTGGAAAGCAAAATAGTTTTTTCAAATCAAGCGCCATAGATGCTGAAACGGTAGCGCTTGCATGATCAATTAAATAGGCACTAGATAAAAGAGTCATCCATCTGGATGGCTCTTTTATCGATCCTGATATATCTGCGCGGATTTCGACAAACACCTCTTATGGTGAATTTAAAGAAATTAAAAAATTTTTATACCGCATGGTTTTCTTTTCCTGCTTGACAAATACCATTTGATTGTTCCTATACTTTTTTGAAAATTCTGGTATTTCTTTTCTCCTATTTTTATTGCCATTCGTAAAAAAAGAAGTTATAGTGGTATCAGAACAAAGAAAACAGGTGTTTCCAAAAGGAAACCAGAGTATAAAGTGGAGGAAATGTATATGAAAAACAAATGGTTAAAAAACAGCAACAGACAGCACCTGAGATATTCCATGCGTCAGGCATCCGGAATTGCACTTGCCCTTGTAATGGGAATTTCCGTAGCGGCTGCAGGACAGACCCAGAGTGTAAAGGCGGCCGTTGATACACAGACTGCAGATACCGGTGTGGTAGCAACGACAGATACAGCAAATCAGACTACAGAAACAACTACTATCGGGAAGAACCAGATCAGCATCAAGGATTTTGCCAGCCAGGTGCAGAAAGTAACAGGGAAAGACGTATTAAAGAATGCCGGCATAAAAAATACCGCTGCCGCTACTACAAACGAGATAGCAGCATATCTCCTGAATGAAGCTGATTCCGCAGTTAATGGAGGGGAGAACTCCTATAACTACGATCTGTATGGCTATGTGAAATACTTTAACCGTATCAGTGATATCAAGAAGGCTGATGACAAATATAAGGAATCCCTGTACAAATGCTTCACCAAGGGCATTATGGTAGGAAAGAGTAACGGAACATATTCCAGCACCCGGAAATTCCTGCCAAAGACAAAGATCACCAAGGACGAAGCAAAGAAGATGATAAATCGCCTGAAAAACAAAGGAAAGAGATTCAAACTTTCCTACGACGGACAGGTGTTAAGAATCATTAACCTGCCAAAGAACTATAAGGATTACCCATATATCCTTGCAAGTTTTCCAAATTCTTATTATGAAAAAGAAACAAGAGCAACAAAACAGAAACATAAAGGTTTAAAAACTCCAGCTCAAACTTCGAAGATTCTCAGTGATGAAGATAAGGATATGATCTGTGCAAAGATCAAAAAGAACGTAGAGTTAAGACTTAACGTGGATTATAGAAAAACATTCACATCCAAATGGAAAAGCGATCTGATGAACACTTACATTGACCCGAATAAACAGAAGTCGGTAAATGCATATATAAAGGCGGCAAAGGCAAGAAAAGTCGTACTTAGCAGCGGAAAAGTTATAGTAGATCCTTCATCTTTATGGATTGACGGTACAGGAATATGTTACGCTCGTGTATATGTAAAATTTTGTGTAGAAAAAGGAAAGATTCCATCCGTTAAAAGTGAATTACAAAATGAAGTAATTTATGGAAGCTATACAGCTGTAAAAAATCTTTCATCAAAGAAAACAATCACTTACTTAAATGATCAGGGATGTGATCTTTCTTATACAGGAAAAACTTTAACATCATATGGATTAGCATGGTATTTTGATGGTATTGATAATTACTACTAAAATATATTTATATAGAGCACCGGAAAATTAAATTTTCCGGTGCTCTTTTTGTGGTTGACATTATATATAGGTTTATGCTTACAATATTTCCATTAAAAATGGAGGTAAATCATGAAAAAACAAAAATTTAAAAATTTAGCTATTTTTTTATTATGTTCTATTTTTCTCACTTTGTTTGAACCGTTTGGGACCGCATCTGCAAATGCGGCCATCAATAGAAGTATTTCAAGCGAAAGTGATAAAATAGCATCTGTTGATGGTGACGGGAATTTACGTTTCAAATTAAGTGCACGAGCTGCATCATCTGGAACACGATGGAAGACAGTGGGATTGTATGTCACAAGCGATCCAACGGGAAGAAACGGTATAGAAAGCACAAAAGCAAAAGACTGTGTATTTTTTGACAAGCTTCCCAAAGGTTGTTCAAAATTAGACGACGTCATAGGAAATACAGTTATTACTACTTTCAATATTTCCAAAGACGTCTTTAACCGCATGTGTGACAAAGCCGGTGTAAATCTGAAAACACTGCAGAAGAATGGTGGCAAGGTATATATCCAGGGTGTGCTGCAGGGATACTCGATCAGAAAAGGCGGATCAAAGCGCAACGTTACCGAACGCTGCTATACTTATAAGCAGATGGCGAACACACGTAACACCAGGAAAGTAAACGGATCTACATGGTATGGCATCGGCTGGCCGGCCAGCTGTAACGAAGGCTGGCGGGCACGGTATGATATTGCGGTTGAGTACAAGAAGGTCGAAGCACCGGTTACCATCAATTATTACCAGAGTTATAATGGCAGATGGAAACTGGTTTTATCTGTCACAAACTCAGATGATGGAAAAATTGAAAAGAATCCTGTCACAAGGAACCTGAACAAAGCGAATACCGGTTACCAGTGGAGCAGCACCAGTGGTTCCGGCTCTATCGCCAGTGGTGACCGTGGACTTGGACTGGAAAAGAAATACTACATCAGTCTTTCGGAGATAAAAACATCCTCAAAGAGCCTTCCGGCACGTCTTTCAGGTGTCGGCGCCGGAGAAGGAAAAACATCAAATTATTATTTGTATAAGACGTTTGTGTCGAAGCAGAAAAGCAAAAAAAATGGAGCCATCCGGAACAAAGTTGCAAAAACCAGTGCCCCGGTCTTTAAAAGCTGCAATTTTGCAGACAAGGATGGAAACCTGACTGGCAGCTATACCAAGTGGCTTAAAACAGCACGTCAGACTTTTGAAGTCTACAATGGCGGTACTGTTATTAACGTGCTTTATAAGAAGAATGGTCTGAAACCGAAACCAGACTCTCATGAGGATGAGGATGTAATCTCGGCAGAGAAGCTCACACCAGCCAGCACAAGTGCTGTAATCCAGTCAGACAAACGAGACAATGAACAGTTTGACAGTACACAGGGAATTCCGACATCCGAGACGCAGTATGTCAACGTGTTTACGGATTCTTACCTGTATAAATACCGTTTTGTCCGGAAACACGGAAAGAAGCAGTTTAACCATTATATTAGCTGCAGCCACACCGATAAACATGGGAAAAAATTACACGATCATGATACCGAACTGGTATGGCGCGAATATTCCTACTGGAAAGTTGATTATTTGGTGATATACCGAATAGAATCTGCCACCGTGATGAATTATTCCCTCCCGGATGAGCATGTCACCATAAAACCGGATGCATCCTATAATGTCGGAAATGTGTCATTTATGTCCTGTGGAAGAATAGGCATATCCCCGTCAGACGGATGGACGGTCGGGCAGTATATTGTCATGAATGATTACCTAGAATTTGATGGGAAGATCATCATGAATGCTGATCCGGTGGAAAAGAAAACCCCGACTCCGGGTAGAATCCCGGAATCTACGCAGATTGACAGGGATATACTTTATCAGCCAGACCTGCTGATTGAGCCGGAAAAATCAAATGGTACCTTCAATTCGAGTGGTGATGTACAGTTTTATCCATCGTTTGTTTATAATACGAATATTCCGGATGTGGACATTGAAATAAACCCGGTCAACGACGTTGTGATCCATACCCCTACGGTATGTTACCCGACGATTACGGACGCGAAGGAATATACCCAGCTGGTGTCACCGGGTAACTGTTACCATCTGGTGCTGGACCGGTATTTTACTGTCAACCTGCCTACCAGCGGTTACCACAGTTCGCTGAAGGGATACGGGGAACGCGATTACGCAAAATACATTAAATCGCGGGAAGTCAAATTCCCGTTTGAGGTATACATGTGCGATGGGGATGATTACACCTATTATGATGCGGATACGTGGATCACGCTGCACGAGGATTCCACAAAGTTCTATCTCCCTATCTGGGTCAATGAAACTGCTGCCGTTGGTATTGATTTCCGGGCACGTGCAATTAACTGTGATGCCAACGATGGACTGGAAATGGAAGAAGTGTGTGCCAATGCAGACAATTCCAACTATGTTGCGGTTGATACCAAAAATGCCGAAGTATCCGGACGTTTATACAATCTGAATATGTACGACTATTCGGATTACCCGTTCTGGCTTGACGTTTTCCGGAAACCGAAATCACTGGAACTTAAAAGGTTTGCATACCATGTGGGATTCAACAACCAGAACGGGGAAAAAGTAAGGAGTGCATTTACCCTGCCGACCGTGGATGGAAGCCACCCTTATATGCGCAATCTTGGTGTGCTAAAACCGGGCTATACATCCCGGATGAGCCTCATAACCATCGGAAATATCTACCACGGCACGGATTATGTCAAGATTTACCCGACATTTTATTATGTTTCAAAAAAAGGAAATGTGAATGGATCTGATATTACAAAGCTGGAAGAGGTTGACCTTTACTACAATGGCACGATCAATGGCAAATACCGAAATGTTGTAAAAGTCGGCAGTGATCTGGATAAACAGAATGTCAAAAAGATGATGCTTGGAAACCCATATACAGGGGTAACAGATGAAGAATTCAACCAGAAGGCGAAAATCGCAGGACTCAAACCAAAAGATATCCGGTCCACAACTTATGATGTCTACACATATGGGGAGATCACCATCCCATCCCGTATGTCCACTTATATTGGAATGGACTGTGCACCGGACGGGGTAATTCCGGACGGTGTTGATCCTGACAGGGTCACAAAATCAAAACAGAAATGGTACTTCGAATACTCACTGCCATCTGATGTGCATGCGGTCAAAAAAGGATTTGACGTAACGAAATACGCGCATGAGAATGGAGGAATTGACTATAAAGAGGACTTCTGGAAAAAAGATGGATACATTGTAGTCAATTTCGAGATCGTAACCTTTGAAGCCGGATTTGAAAATATCCAGGGCGATGGAGATACCGGCATGGGCTGGATGGAGGGAGCTGAAATTTTTGACAAGGAAAGCGAAACGCCAATCCCGCATCTTACCTATACAAACCGGCAGAACGTTGATTATGGCTACTGCAGCATGTATAAGATGGAAGACCAGCAGTTGCGGAGGAGAGACTGGCATAAGGCACAATTTGCTTTCCGGTATGGAGATGTACTGATGTATTCACTTGATGGATCAGCCAAAAAGGATTACCGGTCTTACGGTACACATTAATCAGTTATATATATAATTGCTTAACAGGGACTCTTACTTATGGAGCCCCTGTTATTTGCGAAATGACGACTTACTTAACAACTGTCGGCCGTTAAAGGATTATATGACGCTGATCAATGAAATCCGTAAAAATTGTAAAACCATGGAGTTTGAGAGTGCTGTCGATGCAGTGGTAACTTATTGTATTGAGCATGATGTTTTAAAGACATTTTTGCTTAAACACAGAGCGGAGGTGAAAGACGTGTGTATCACTGAGTATAATGAAAAATCGTTTGTTGACGGGATACGTGCGGAGGGTCGTGCAGAGGGTCGTGCAGAAGGTCGTGCGGAAGGTCAGAACGAAAAAGGACTGGTGGTATACCGTAATCTTCGGAAGAGAGGTTTTTCAAAGGAAGACGCTCTGGTAATCGCAGATATTTCGCCGGATCTGGTAGTTGACGAAGACTAGCTGAGCTGTAGTAAACCGTTTTAAAAATGGTAAGACAGCAGAGCAGATCATTGTAAGCGGCATAGATGCAGAAAGGGTGGCGCTTGGTTAACAGATGTCTAAAACCATACAGAGGGCGATAAGGGGCGATAGGAGAAATCATATCGTCCTTTTTTACCATATTTCAGGATAGGGAAAATGGAATTATATTAGACAATCTGGTGAAATTAGGTTATTATAAATAATAAGGGAGTTACCCTAAAACAGGAGTGTTATAGAAATTATTATTAAATGGAGGTTTAACGTCTTCATGGATAAACTTTATATGATCTTATTATGCCTGATGATAGTACCAATTCTTATTTGTATCAAATATTCCAGAAAAATAAAAAGTGATGTGGCATCTTCCATTGTGAAATGCCTCATTTTTGCAATTGTTACGATCCTTAGCAATGGTTTGTCTGCTTTTTCAGGAAATGAAACATTTTCTTATATAATGGAAGCACTTTATCGGTTTTCCTTTGATCTGATGCTGATATATGTATTGCAGTATTCCCAGCAGTATACACGTGTTTTTCACGAGGTTTCACCGTTTAAAAAGGGGTGTTTCATAATTGCATATCTGGATGGAATTTTACTGTTTTTAAATATAATTTTTCATAACGTATTTATGATAGAAACCGTGCGATTCCCGAATTTTGATATGTATCATGTAGCCGACAAATCCATTATTTTTTACTTTCACTATGTGTTTGCATATGGTCTGGTAGTTTGTATTATTGCATCGTTTATCATCAAAATTATACAGATACCGGATTTTTACCGTAAGAAATATTTGCCGATACTTGTGTTAATATGTGTGATCACGGTATCAAAATTTATATGTGGAATTTCAGAATTTCCGATTGATGTGTCGCTTCCTTTTTTTGTATGCGCAGCAATACTGATCTGTTACCTGACGCTGTACCGTTCTTCGCGTGAACTTGTAGATAAAACACTGTCCATCGTTGTAAATGAAATGAATAACGCTGTGATATGTTTTGATATAAATAACGAATGTGTGTATGCCAATGAGCGTGCATTGAAAATATTTAACAGTTCACTGGATTCCCTTTCCGGGATCTCGGAGGATGTACAGGGCTGGATAAAAGAACATGACACCAACAATTCGGCCTCCCTTGAATGGAGTGGTCAAACCATTATTGACAACAAAACGTATTATTTCGATATCGAATACAGAAAACTGTTTGATAAAAAGAATGAATATATAGGTTTTTTCCTGAATCTGATTGATAATACGGAGAAACATATTGCGTTTGAGAAAGAAAAATACCTTGCAACACATGATACGCTTACCGGATTGTATAATAAGAATTATTTTGCCAAAAAAACATCGGAAATTTTAAATGAGAATCCGGATAAAGAGTGGCTGCTGATCTGTTCCAATATCAAGGATTTTAAACTGGTCAATGATCTCTTTGGTCTTGAAAAAGGAAACGAAGTCCTTAAAATGGAGGCAGATCTTCTTAAAGCACAATGTGGGGAAGGGAGTGTCTATGGACGCACCGGTGGTGACAAATTTGCAATATGCATCCCAAAAGAAGAATTTAAAGAGCAGGATTTTATGGATGCGATACAGACCATGGGGCATGCATTTAACAATGACCTGTATCATCTTCATATTTATGTCGGTGTTTATGAAATCACAGACCGGAATGAAGAAGTATCCATTATGTGTGATAAAGCCAATCTTGCAATAAAGACACTGGGGGAAAACTATGATAAATCAATTGCATACTATAGCGACACGATATTTCATGATACCGTTGCCGAAAAGCAGCTGGTGGGTGATTTTGATAAAGCACTTGCCGAAAAACAGTTCTGCATGTATTTACAGCCACAGGTGACATCGGAAGGAAAATTACTGGGGGCAGAGGCTCTTGTCCGATGGCAGCATCCGAAACGCGGTCTGATTTTTCCGGGGGATTTTATTGAAGTTTTTGAAAAAACAGGTCTGATTTACCGTCTTGACCGGTTTGTGTGGGAACTTGCCGTACAAAAACTTGCACAATGGCAGAAAGCCGGGCGGGACGATCTGTATATATCCGTAAATATTTCGACCAAGGACTTTTATTATATGGATGTATATGAAACAATTACCAGTCTTGTTGAAACCTATAAAATCATTCCTTCCACACTGAAACTGGAAATTACGGAAACCGCAATTATGACCGGAACCGCAGGGGAACTTGAAATGATTGAACGGTTCAGGAAATCCGGCTTTCAGGTGGAAATAGATGATTTCGGAAGCGGCTATTCTTCATTTAATACGCTAAAGGATATGGATGTGGATGTGCTGAAAATAGATATGGGCTTTTTAAGGACAACCCGGCCGGAACGCATAGAGAGAAGTATGTCCATTATAAATACGATCATTTCACTCACCAAAACACTTGGTCTTTCCGTTATCACGGAGGGCGTTGAAACAAAGGAGCAAATTGATAAGCTTACCCAGATGGGATGCGGAATTTATCAGGGGTATTATTTTTCAAAGCCGATTCCGGTAGACCAGTTTGAAGATGCCTATCTGTAAATTTATCCGGAATAAAGGTATTGCCAACATATTCAGTCAGATGGGACTTATATAACTAAATTGAAAGATAAGAAATATTTGACGAGGCAATTCACAGAGAAATTGATGGAACATTAAAACGTCTGGGAACCGATTATCTGGACTTGTATATCATTCACCGGTTTGATTATGAGACTTCGATCGAGGAGACGATGGAAGCCTTAAACGATCTGGTAAAGGCAGGAAAGGTGCGGGCACTCGGTGCTTCTGCGATGTACGGTTATCAGTTTTATAATATGTAGCTTGTGGCAAAAGAGCACGGTTGCCTGGGCTCTTCCGGTGGGAATACAACTATATTGCGTGTGAGTAAAACGGTATGGGGTATCGGGACTCGGCAATATAATTGTTTTTTTAAGCGTAATCCGTTATACTAGATGCATAGTATAGCGGATTATTTTTTGGAGGTACTTATGGGAAGATTTTTGAATCCAGATAACGGGGCTTTTTCAGAGGCAGTCAATTCAGAAATTTATATTGATAAAACCCGTTTGCTGGAATACATCAACCGGGTGATAAATACCACATCAAAATTTATCTGTAACAGCCGTCCGAGACGTTTTGGAAAGTCCATGACTGCAGACATGCTTTCTGCTTATTACAGCAGGGGATGTGATTCCAAAGAGCTCTTTAAAAATTATGAGATAAGTACAGTTTCATCATATGAAAAGAATCTTAATAAATATGATGTGATCCATTTTGATGTACAGTGGTGCATGATGGATGCCGAAGATACAGATCATGTTGTAGATTATATCAATGAGGGAATTTTACAGGAACTGAGGGAAGCATACGGACAGATCATTCCGGATGCGGTCAGGACTGCTTATGGGGCAATGTCCTATATCAAAGCGGCTACGGGCAATAAATTTGTTGTCATCATTGATGAGTGGGATGTTTTGATTCGAGATGAGGCACAGAATCATACATTGCAGGAGGCATATATTGATTTCCTCAGAGGGATGTTCAAAGGCACAGAACCTTCCAGATACATTGCGTTAGCATATTTGACGGGAATTTTACCGATTAAGAAATTAAAAACGCAGTCAGCACTTAATAATTTTGAAGAGTTTACCATGCTCGATGCAGGACGGATGGCTCCTTACGTCGGGTTTACAGAAGAAGAAGTCCACGGACTGTGTGAACAATACGGATGCAGTTATGAACAGGTGAAATCCTGGTATGATGGCTATTTATTAGAGGATTATCAGGTATATAATCCGAAGGCCGTTGTCAGTGTCATGTTAAATGGAAAGTATAAAAGTTATTGGTCAAATACCGGAAGTTATGAGGCAATTGTGCCACTGATCAACATGGATTTTGATGGCTTGAAATCTGCAATTATCGAGATGTTGTCGGGTGCATCCGTAGAAGTGGATGTGACATCCTTTCAGAATGACACGGTAAGTTTTGCAAATCGGGATGATGTGCTTACGTACCTGATTCATTTGGGATATCTGGCTTATGATCAGGACAGCCGGCATGTTTTTATTCCGAATGAAGAAATCCGGCACGAGTTAAATCATGCAGTGAAACGTACCAGGTGGAATGAGATGGTGACATTTCAAAAAGAATCGTTAGCGTTATTAGATGCAACGCTGGAAAAAGATGGAATGGAGGTTGCAAAGGGGATTGAGAAAATTCATACCGGGTATTCTTCAACGATTATGTACCATGATGAAAATTCGCTCAGCAGTGTACTTACGATCGCATACTTAAGTTCCATGCAGTATTATTTTAAACCCGTCCGGGAATTGCCGACCGGCCGTGGTTTTGCGGATTTTGTTTATATTCCAAAACCGGAATATAAAGCTGATTATCCGGCACTGGTTGTGGAACTGAAATGGAATAAAACTGCGGATACCGCCTTACAACAGATAAAAGACAGAAAGTATCCGCAATCGTTAGAGCCGTATACAGGAAATATTCTGCTCGTAGGAATCAATTATGATAAGAAGACGAAAGAACATTCCTGTGTGATTGAAAACGATAAAAAGCAATAAGCGTTAAGCTTCGTCTTTTTTTTCTTTTGTTCCATAATGAAATATACTCTTTTCCCATAGATTTTGTGTGCATTGCACACGGCTGCGATTATAGTCCTTTTTTCACAGATTTTCAAGTGGGGGGGGTAAATAGTAATAGTATTAAGAAAAAGGCTGACAGTCCGTGTGCTCTGTTATATACTGTTGAAAGAACAAAAATCGCAACATGAACAGAACAGGAAGAAACCAATGGAAGAAAAAATCATGCATCTTCTGATCACGGAAGACGATATGGCACTCGCACAGGGACTGCAGCGCGCATTACAGGAGAAAAACCGGCAGGTGCTATGCTGTAAAAATATACAGGAGACCAGACAGCATCTGCATCAGAACCAGACAGATCTGCTGATTCTCGATGTAAATCTGCCGGATGGAAGCGGTTTTGATCTGCTGCAGGAGATCCGCAGAACCTCGGATCTTCCGGTGATCTTACTTACGGCAAACGATCTGGAAATGGATATTGTAAGCGGACTGGAGCAGGGAGCAAATGATTACATCACAAAGCCGTTCAGTCTGGCGGTACTCCGGGCGCGGGTAAACACCCAGCTTCGGAACTGGACGGCGCAGATGCAGAAAGAAAGCGCAAAAAATACACAGATCTGGGAGGGCAGTATCTGGAAGTTTGATTTTACAAATATGCGTTTTACCGTAAGCGGACAGGAAGTGGAGTTAAGTAAAACCGAGCAGAAACTTCTGGCGCTTCTTGTGCAGCATGTGGGGATGACCGTGCCGCGGGAAACTTTGATGGATCGCATCTGGATCGATGGCGCGGTGTACGTGGATGAAAACGCGCTTTCGGTTGCCATCAAGCGGCTGCGGGATAAATTACAGGCAAAGGAGCAGATCCGGACCGTGTATGGGATCGGATATGTATGGGAAGTATGATCGGATATTTTGTAATTATATTGCTTGCGGCAGGGAGTGTGCTTGCAGCAGCACTTTTCTTCAGACACCGGCAGAAACAGGTGATGAATGGACTTTCCGATATGCTTGAGGCGGCGATAAACGGCACCTTTTCCGAGACCACATTTGATGAGTCGCGGCAGTCGTCGCTGGAAAACCGTCTGGCGCAGTATCTGGCGGCATCGGAACTTTCGGTGCGAAGCATAGATGCGGAGCGGGAAAAAATCAAGGAACTGATTGCAGATATTTCCCATCAGACGCGGACGCCGCTTTCAAATATTTTATTGTATACGGAACTGCTGGAGGAAGAACCGCTGGGGGAAGCAGCGCAGGATTCCGTAAAAAAGCTGCGGCAGCAGAGTGAAAAATTACAGTTTTTAATGGATGCGCTTGTCAAACTTTCAAGGCTTGAGACAGGCGTTTTTGTGTTGCATCCAATCCGGCAGCCGCTGACAGAATTGGTGGTAGACGGTATGGAAAGTTACCGGGAAAAAGCAGCCGCCAAAGGACTTGCGATTGCGTTTTTCGGGACGAAAAAAGCAGAGGAAGACGCACCGGTTTATGCGTACTTTGATAAGAAATGGTCCATGGAAGCACTGGGAAATATTCTCGATAATGCGATCAAATATACGAACACAGGAGGGATTACCATAAAACTCTGTTCCTATGAACTGTTTGCCTGCGTGGAAGTGACGGATACGGGAATCGGCATCGGTGAGGAGGAGCATGCGGCGGTATTTGGGCGTTTTTACAGGGGAAACGCGGTTGCCGAAAAGAGCGGTGTGGGGATCGGGCTGTATCTGGCACGTTTTATCATGCAGCAGCAGGGCGGATATATCCGGCTTTCGTCCACGCAGGGGGAAGGCTCAACGTTTGGGCTGTATTTTCCAACGGCAATTGTGTCAAAACTGTAAGAATCTTTTGTTTCCGGGACAGATTCTCGAAAGAATTCTGTGCGACAATCTTAAAAGAAGGCAGGAAATGCCAAATCAGGAGCAAAAGGAGATTACAGGATGGTCATTTTGGAAACCAGAGATTTGAAAAAACAGTATGGCACGGGGGAGACCGCCGTGCACGCGCTGGCGGGGGTAAACCTGTCGGTGGAAAACGGAGAATTTGTCGCAGTGGTAGGAACCTCCGGATCGGGAAAATCGACGCTTTTACATATGCTTGGCGGACTCGACCGGGCAACATCCGGCAAAGTCTATGTGGACGGCAAAGATATATTTGCATTAAAGGATGAAGAGCTGACGATTTTCCGCAGAAGAAAAATCGGATTTGTCTTTCAGTCCTTTAATTTAGTTCCGGTGCTGTCTGTCTATGAAAACATTGTGCTGCCATTGCAGCTTGACGGAAAAACCGTGGACAATGCATTTATCGGGGAGATCGCAGAGGCACTCGGATTAAAAGAAAAATTAAACGTGCTGCCAAACCAGCTTTCGGGAGGACAGCAGCAGCGTGTGGCGATCGCGCGGGCACTCGCAGCCAAACCGGCGATTCTATTAGCAGATGAACCGACCGGAAATCTCGACAGCTGTACCTCACAGGATGTGATGGGGCTGCTCAAAACGACCAGCACCAAATTTTCGCAGACCATTGTGATGATCACACACAACGAGGAGATTGCACAGCTTGCAGACCGGATCATCCGTATCGAGGATGGACGGATTGTGACAGGGAAAGCAGGTGAGGCATTATGATACAGGTAAAAAACCGTGCCTGTGTGCGCACCATTGCCGTGCGCAGTCTGCGGGCTTCCAAAATGAGAAACCTGATTGCCGTGATTGCAATTATGCTGACCACGATGCTGTTTACCGCGCTGTTTACGATTGCAATTTCCATCAACGATTCGTTCCAGCAGTCCAACTTTCTTATGGCCGGAGGCGATGCGCACGGGTCTTTTAAGAAACTGACGGAAGAACAGATGGAAACCTTAAAAAAAGATCCGCTCATTCGGGAGACAGGTGCGCGGTTGTTTTTAGGAATGGGAACCGGGGATGCATTTCGCAAGACACAGGTGGAAGTTAGCTATATGGATGCGCATGAAGTAAAACATTATTTTTGCACACCAACGCACGGACATCGTCCAAAAGAGGGAAGCAATGAAGCGATGACAGATACCCGGGTGTTAAAACTGTTAGGAGTACAGCCAAAAATCGGCACCAAATTTACCGTGACGTATCAGATCGGAGGAGGTCAGTCAGAACCGAAAACGGTGACGCAGGAGTTTGTTCTCTCCGGCTGGTGGGATTACAACGGAGTTTCCCAGGCAAGCAATGTGATCGTGCCAGAAAGTTATGTGAAAAAGACATTGCAGCATGTGAATATCGGGGAGGATGAAGAGAGTGGAAAATGGTCACTTGACGTTATGTTTGGGAATGCACTTCATATCGAAAAAGATATGCGGCAGGTGATCAGAGACTGTGGATTTCAGTCAGAAGATGCTTCCAAACCGGGCTATATTGCATTTGGTGTAAACTGGGGCTATACCGGTGCGCAGTCGAGCAGCAATCTGAATCCGGAAAGCATTGCAGCCATTGTGGCATTGCTTGTGCTTATTGTATTTACCGGATACCTGGTCATTTACAATGTGTTTCAGATTTCCGTTGCCAACGATATCCGTTTCTACGGACTGTTAAAAACGATCGGCATGACCGGGCGGCAGCTCAAGCGGATCATCCGGCTGCAGGCAGTCCTTTTATCAGGCATTGGAATCCCGGCGGGACTTCTTCTGGGATTTGGAATCGGCGTGGGACTGACACCGGCTGTCATGGCACAGACGAGTTACACGACAGCGGTTATAAAATTGCATGCGTGGGTATTTGTGGGAGCAGCACTTTTTTCACTGGTCACCGTATTTTTATCCTGCAATAAGCCGGGGCGGATCGCTGCAAAGGTATCCCCGGTCGAAGCGGTGCGCTATACGGAGGCAGACTGTGGCCGAAAAAAAGCAAAAGCGGCAAAAAAGCCGGCGTCTTTGGGGCGTATGGCATGGGCAAATGTGGGACGAAACCGGAAGAAAACGGTTCTTGTTGTCATTTCCCTCTCCCTTGCGGTTGTTCTTTTAAATCTGACCGTTATGTTTGCAAACGGATTTGATATGGATCTGTATTTGAAACACTTCTGTGTGAGCGATTTTGTGTTTGCCAATGCGGATTATTTTAACGTGCAGAAAGGATTTCATTCTTCCGATGAAGCGGTGGAAGATTCTGCAATGCAGACCGTGCTCGCGCAAAATGGGGTTAAAGAGAGTGGATGTGTCTACGGACAGACAACCCGGGTTTTGGAAAAAATAAAGAAAAAAGATATGCTGGCGTATTTTACATCCATGGGACATACCATGACAAAAGAGCAGGAAAAGGGTTATTTCAATTGGAAGGAACAGGCAGATGATGGCAGTTATTATGACGATATTCAGTTGTATGGAATGGATGCATTCCCGCTTCAGAAAGTAAAGGTGCTCAAAGGCGATGTCGCGTCACTGGATCAGGAGAATGCCATTGCAGCAGTCTATAAGCAGGATGATTATAACAAAAAAGTTGATCACAGTAACTGGGCCGGGGTGGGCGATCAGGTGACACTCAGGTACGTAAACAGTTGGAAATACTTTGACGCAAAGAGTGGAAAAGAGATCCTGGAGGATGAGGTTGACGATTATGAAGATGCCTATGTCATGAAAGCAGATGATTATACACAAAAAACCTATACGGTGGTGGCAGAGATTCTGGTGCCTTCTGCGATGAGCTGCCGGTATTATGGATCGCCGCAGTTTGTGCTTGGAAGCGATACGTTTATCAAAGATACCGGGACAAAAGATGTCATGCATATGATGTTTGATATGAAAAACAATCAGAGTGCAAGAGCAATGGAACATTTTTTGAAAAATTATACGGAACAGGTCGAGCCGCTGTACAGCTATGAATCGAAGTTTTCCTACGAAAAAGAGTTTGATTCGTTCCGTGGGATGTTTCTGCTGCTTGGAGGTGTTCTCTCCGGTGTGATCGCCGTGGTCGGAACATTAAATTTCCTGAATGCCATCCTCACGGGGATGATTGCAAGACGCAGGGAGTTTGCTGTGCTGCAGTCGGTTGGCATGACCAGACGCCAGTTGAAGCGGATGCTTGTGTATGAGGGACTGTTGTATACGTTTGCGGCGATTGTCATTTCGCTTATTCTTGTTGTGGCATCTGAGCCGTTTATGGGAAAGATGATTGAAAAAATGTTCTGGTTTTTCCGGTTTCAGTATACCATCGGTCCGGTCGTGCTTGCGGCACTGATCTTTACCGTGATCGGCGCGGGGGTTCCGCTTGTGGTCTATTGTGTGGTTGGAAAGCAGACGATTGTGGAGCGGCTGAGGGAGACGGAGTAAAAAAGAATAACAAAACATTTCCGAATAAAGCCTGAATCCATGTGGCATAAGAAGCAATTCATTCGGTTACTTTGCTTTTCAGGACAGATGTGATATCTGCCGAAAGCGTTGCTGAATGTTCCACAAACAGAGCAATAAAAATAAATATTTCTTTAATTTTGAAACCATACTATTTACATAAATGAAGCCGTAAGGTAATCTTAAAAAATATGTAAAATATGCGGATCATAAGAAAGAGGTTTATGGATGAGGAAGAAACGGATCACAGTTATAATTGGCAGGATGTTTTGTGGCGGAGCGTTTAATCTATGGAACAGACAGAATAAAACCAAAACGGCAATGAAATTATCAGCTGTTGTTATGCTCCTGTGCCTGATGCTGGGGGCATGTGCACAGAAACAGAAGATACCGGCTGCAACTTATATGGGAGGAAACCATACCATTACAGAAATTTGCAAAGAACTGGATACCGCGGGAGCTTCCCATGTAGATACATTCCGGGAATGGGTAACTGATTTTGCAGATTCGGCCGGGAAGAATGCAAAGCTTGAGGATGTCTGGTCTGATCCGGAAAACATGAAAGCAGATATCGGCAAATGTATGGATGGCTGGGAACAGAATCATGATTACTCCGACACGGACTGCAGAATGACAGCCTTTCTCTTACTGGATGGTCTGCTTCACGCAGAATCAACGGAAGACAATTATGAAGGTACTTATCTAATGTTTGATACAGAAGCAATAGATAATGTGGAAAGGTATGAAACCATAAAAGAGAACCGGGATATGTTTACCACACTCTATGGAGAAAAGAGTGTTGCAGATAAAAAACATCCGGAAACAGCATTTTCGGATAGTTGGAAACATTATGGATTTCAAATAGACAGTGACAGGATATCGCTCCTTAGTATCGTGATATATGACCCGTATTCGGATGTTACTTTCGTGGGTCATACAGGTATCCTGATAAAGGACAGGGACGATTACTTATTTGTAGAAAAGATTGCATTTGAACAGCCATATCAGGCAACAAAGGTGAAGACGGTGGATGAATTGCTCAATATTCTGTCATTGAGACCGGAATATTTCGGAGAAGAGGGAGAAGCCGGACCGTTTGTTTATAATAATGGGGAATATATTGGAACATTAAAGGCGAAGACATAGTAGCAAAAAACATTTGACATACCGGAAATATTCCTCTATAATCGTTCTAAAAAGAACGATGAAGGAGGAAGAGAAGATGTACTTCTGGGATAAGCATAAAACAATTACAAGTTATTATGAATTGCTTTCCGGAGAGGTATGTGACCGGTATGGGCTGACACAGATGGAATACGATATACTTATGTTCCTTCATAATAATCCGCATCACAATACCGCAGCAGAAATAGTAAAGGTTAGAAAATCAACGAAATCCCATGTTTCAACTTCGTTGAAAAAATTGGAAAATAAAGGACTGGTTGAAAGAATACAAAGTAAGGATAATAAAAAGCATATAGAGATTATTCTGCTGGATCGGGCGGAACTTATAGTGGCGGCAGGAATTAACGCACAGAAACAGTTTGCAGGAAATGTTTTAAGCGGATTGACAGAAGAAGAAAAGCACATGTGTATCCAGATATTTGACCGGATCTGCAATAATGCGGAAGAACATTTAAGGGAATACAAGGAAAAAACGAATGAAAACGAATCCCTGGATATGAAGAGTACCGGGAATCATTTGTTTTACAGTCAATTGATGGAAAAGGAGCAGGATTAAAAGGATGGAAGAGAACAATTACAAACCTCAGATTCCGGATGTGATGGAAGCAATCTTTGATGCTGCGTATCTGATTTTCGATTTAGTTGCCGCAATTTTATTTTTTACATTTTCAAAGGGAAATATCTTATTTGTACTTTATGGAATATTAACATTGACACTTTGCGGAGGGGATGCTTTTCATCTGGTGCCAAGAATTATAAGGGCAGTGCGTGGAAGCGATGAGAAGATAAAGAGGCAGCTGGGAATTGGATTGCAGGTATCGTCTGTTACAATGACGGTGTTTTATATTATTTTAATGTATGTCTGGAAATTTACATTTCCGGAAATGATAATACCGCCAATAGTGGAAGCGGTCGTGTGGATATCAGCGGTTGTCAGAATTGTGATATGCATGTTCCCACAGAACAATTGGTGTACAGATGAAGGAAATATGAAATTATCAATTGCCAGAAATGCTGTCTTTGCGGTGACGGGGATCGGAGTGATTATTCTGTATATCATTTCCGGGAATGCGAATGGGTATGGTATGACAAGAATGGTTGCAGCGATCATTCTTTCTTTTGGCTGTTATCTGCCGGTTACTTTATTCAGTAAAACGAAACCAAAGGTGGGATTATTAATGATTCCAAAAACCTGTGCATATATGTGGATGATTGCAATGGGACTACAACTGTTATTTTAAAAACGAAAATATTATAGAGGCAGGGTATTATAATGAAAATGGAAAAATTTGTAAAGCTTATGACGGGACATTTTGATAACAGAGAACAATTTACAGAAATGAAATCTGCAGGAAAATTATTTCCGTATGCCCGACATGTGAATACAGTCTGTAATGATAAGATAAATAATATTCCGGAAAATTTTACCGGAATATTTATGGTAGAAGAAAGTTATTATGAGACGGATGGAAAATGCCATGCATCACCGCATTTATTTCTTGTTACGGATTGTGACGGTGGAATTATGCTTTCTTCCTACGAAATTCCGGCAGGAGAAGACAAAAATACGTTTTCTTATGCTTCCATGAAGAACGTAGAATATAGTGACCTGAAAAGATCTGAGAAGTTTACCCCGGCATTGTATCAGGAAAAGGATGGTGTCTGGGAAGGGGGAAGTGTGAGTCAGTTTACCCCTGTGATGACATTCCGGTTATGGGAGAGATTCTCGGAGACATGTCTGGAGGTGTCGGAAAGTATGGAAGTGAATGGAAAGAAAACTTTCGGATATGATGTGCCGGTCATTTATAAAAGAATATGATTGTGAACCGGCTGTGGGAGACGGAGTAAAAAGAATAACTGATATAAAAGCCGACTAAACCGGTAAAAATATGGAAATAAAAAGAAAAGAGGACAGCAAATGTGTACAGCAGCAACTTATAAGACAGCAGATTTTTATTTCGGACGTACCCTGGATTATGAATTTTCCTATGGGGATGAAGTGGCAGTCCTGCCACGGAATTATGCACTTGCCTTTCGGCATATGGGTACATTAAAAGCGCATTATGCCATAATCGGAATGGCATATGTGGTGGGGGATTATCCCCTGTATTATGATGGCATCAACGAAAAAGGACTGGGCATGGCAGGACTTAATTTTGTGGGAAATGCCATGTATCAGGAAGTAGTGGAAGGAAGAGAAAATATCGCGCAGTTTGAATTTATTCCATGGATTCTGGCACAGTGTGCATCGGTTGAGGAGGCAAGGGAAAAACTTGAAAAAATGAATCTTGTGGGGACGCAGTTTGGCGAGCAGCTTCCGGCGGCGCAGCTGCACTGGATCATTGCGGATGAAAAGGAGTGTATCGTCGTGGAATGTATGGTGGACGGGCTGCATGTGTATGACAATCCGGTGGGGGTGCTGACCAACAATCCGCCATTTCCGCAGCAGATGTTTTTATTGAACCAGTATATGCATCTTTCCCCGAAGCAGCCGGTCAATACGTTTTGCGAGCAGCTTCCATTGGAGCAGTACAGCCGCGGTATGGGAGCGTTGGGACTGCCGGGAGATCTTTCTTCCACATCGCGTTTTGCCCGCGTGGCGTTTACCAGACTGCATGCTATGTCCGGAGAGTCCGAGGCGGAAAGTGTCAGTCAGTTTTTCCACATTTTAGGTTCGGTTGACCAGCAGCGCGGATGTTGTGAGGTGGCAGATGGCAAATATGAAATTACGTTGTATACTTCCTGCTGCAATGCAACAAAAGGAATCTATTACTACACGACGTATGAAAATCATCAGATCACGGCGGTGGATATGCACAGGGAAAATCTTGACGGGGAGACGCTTGTGCATTACCCGGTTGTGAAAGGGGAACATATTTTGTGGCAGAATTAAAAGTGTGGGACATATGGAAAAAAGTTATGGATTAAGTCCCGGAGAAATATGGTAATGGGACACATGGTAAAAAAGTTATGAATTAAGTCCCGGAGAAATATGGCGGTGGGACATATAGAAAATTTCTTTGCGTTTATGTCCTGTTTAATAGAACAAATGGGACATAAGAAGGAAGTTTTACACCATATGTCCCAGAGCCGAAGGGAAGGGGGACATAAAAGGGTTGTTTTATGCCATATGTCCCGAAGTCAAAAGAAAGAGGGACATAAGAACAAAGTTTTAAGCTATCTGTCCAGAAACAAAAGAAAAGCAAGACATATACAAATAGTAAGATTTTATTTTATATGTTGACACAATATGTCTACACAAAAGAGGAAAAGGAAATTTTAAAATGAAATATATACCACTGATTATTGTGCTGGGATTAATTCTGGCAATTTTGGTTTTGATCTTTTATGGGGTGTCCCGAGTGAAACGATTTTCAAGACAGTTATTTGGCACAGATGATATTATACAGGGGGTAAAAAAGGCACAGGAAGATGTCGCATCGACTCCGCGTTCAGTATCTGCAATGACAAGGATTGCCCTGCCGCAGATAGTTTCTGATTTCCCGGATTTTCAATACGATGAGATGAAGCAGCGTGCGGAAAATGCCCTGACACAGTATCTGCAGGCGCTGACGGCACAGGATGTGGAAATTCTGCAGGAAGGAAACGGGGACTTAAAGGAGCAGCTCCGTTCACAGATCAGTTCGGCTGTTTCACAGGGAAAATGTGAGCATTTTACACAGGTAAAGATTCATCAGACGGAGATTGCCCGATACCGGAAGGAGGCAGGACGCTGTATTGTCACGTTTCAGTCAGCAGTGGAAAGTTATCATTATGTGACGGATGCATCCTCTGTGGTACGTGGATCGGACCGGACGTTAGAGCAGAGTCGTTATAATATTGATCTTGTTTATATTCAAAACCGTGATCTTGCAAAAGGAAACACGGATGGAGCACTTGGCATTACCTGTCCGAACTGTGGTGCGCCGATCACAAATCTCGGTGCAAAATTCTGTGAGTATTGCGGAGCAGGGGTTGTGGAGTTGAATGTACATGCATGGTCATTTGAGAATATTGAGGAAGCATAACTGTTTTGTATTTATTTGCAAGCATAGGTGAAATTGTTTTTAGTCTGCTTGCGTTTGCTGTGATATTGTGTTAAAGTACATATTGTTCTGAATATGAGAACCAGAGAGTGATGACAGAAGTCACACGAAGGGGTACACCACCGCGGGTGTAGCTTTCTTTGTGTGGCTTTTTTTGTTGCAATAATAAGTGATTGCGAAACTTTTTCCAGATTCTTCCGCAATCGCCTAAATAATTTCAAAATAAAAAGGAGGTCTTACATGGTACATATCAATGGAAAAGACATAGACGTGGCAGGGCAGTCCCTGATGGATTTCTTAAATGCAAATGATTATGAGATGGGTACGTTTGTTGTGGAATGCAATGAAGAGATTATTCATAAAGAGGATTATAAAACATATATCCTCAGGGATGGTGATGTTATAGAAATTGTCCAGTTTATGGGGGGTGGTTGCGGTACATCTCTGATGTATCGCTAAGAAATGTAGCGTCGGTCCATTTGCGAAGCAAATTTTTCATGGGCCGATGTTCCCGTTGGTACATCTCTGATGTATCGCTAAGAAATGTAGCGTCGGTCCATTTGCAAAGCAAATTTTTCAAATCATAGGAAATTCCTTCCTATGATTCAAAAACGCTCCGCGGGGATGCGCAGCTCGCGGAGTTGAAGTTTATGTTGAACATACCGCTTGCGCGCGAAAGTGTGCGGCTAAGCGCACACTTTATTTGAAGAAAAATACCAGAGAGAATACAAGAAAGAAGGAAGAAAAAATGAAGAATGACACATTTACATTAGGAGGAAAAGAATTCTCCTCGCGTTTTATTTTAGGATCAGGAAAATATTCCATGGAGCTGATCAAGGCTGCCGTTGAAAACGCCGGAGCACAGATTATTACATTAGCAGTGCGCCGCACCAACACAAAGAAAAAAGAAAACATTCTGGACTTTATCCCGGATAACGTAACATTGCTTCCAAACACTTCAGGTGCAAGAGATGCAAAAGAAGCAGTCCGCATTGCGCGCATGGCAAGAGAACTTGGATGCGGAGATTTCGTAAAGGTTGAGATTATGAAAGACAGTAAATATCTGCTGCCAGATAATGTGGAGACCGTAAAGGCAACCGAAATGCTGGCAAAAGAAGGATTTGTGGTGCTTCCATACATGTATCCGGATCTGTATACCGCACGTGATCTGGTCAATGCCGGAGCCGCAGCTGTTATGCCATTGGCGTCTCCGATCGGTTCTAATAAAGGTCTGGCAACGAAAGAATTTATCCAGATTCTGATTGATGAGATTGATCTGCCGGTAATTGTGGATGCCGGAATCGGAAGACCTTCCCAGGCATGCGAGGCAATGGAGATGGGAGCTGCCGCAGTTATGGCAAATACCGCAATTGCAACAGCCGGAGATGTCCCGGCCATGGCGGGTGCATTCAAGGCAGCCATTGAAGCTGGAAGAAGTGCATATCTGTCGGGACTGGGCCGTGTACTTGAGCGTGGTGCTTCCGCAAGTGATCCGCTGACCGGATTTTTGAGAGACTAGGGGGCGAAATCATGGCTGAAAATCAATTTTTTATTGACTCCGATAAGTTAAGCGAAGCTGCACTGGAGCGCAAACATAAACTGGAAACCGATCCGTCGAGCAGAACGAACCATATGGAATATATGCCGGGGATGGAACAGATCGATCCAACCATAAGAAATAAAGTCCTTTCCGAGATGGACAGTTACGATTACAACAAATATACGGCAAGAGATGTGCAGAATGCATTAGAGCATGAAACCTGCAGCGTTGAGGATTTTAAAGCATTGCTTTCGCCAGCCGCAGAGCCGTTTTTGGAGCGCATGGCACAGCGTGCAAAGATCGAGACAGGCAAGCATTTCGGAAATACGGTGTATCTGTTCACACCGCTTTATATTGCAAACTACTGCGAGAATTACTGTGTGTATTGCGGATTTAACTGCTACAACGACATTCATCGTAAGAAACTGACTTTTGAGGAAATCGAGCATGAGATGAAAGTCATTGCAGACTCCGGCATTGAGGAAATCCTGATGCTGACCGGAGAAAGCCGTGCGCAGAGTGATGTCGAGTATATCGGGGAAGCCTGCAGGCTGGCAAAAAAATATTTCCGCAATATCGGTCTGGAAATTTATCCGGTCAACAGCGATGAATACCGGTATCTGCACGAATGCGGCGCTGATTACGTGACGGTATTCCAGGAAACCTATGACAATGTCAAATACGAAACCCTGCATCTGATGGGGCATAAGCGTGTATTCCCATACCGTTTTGAGGCACAGGAGCGTGCGCTGATGGGAGGCATGCGTGGTGTCGGATTTTCCGCATTGCTTGGACTTTCTGATTTCCACAAAGATGCACTGGCTTCGGCACTGCACATTTATTATCTGCAGCGTAAGTATCCGCATGCGGAGTATTCCCTGTCCTGTCCGCGTCTGCGCCCGATCATCAACAACGACAAGATCAATCCGCTTGACGTGCACGAAAAGCAGTTGTGCCAGATTCTGTGTGCATATCGTATTTTCCTGCCGTATGTCGGTATCACCGTTTCTTCCCGCGAGCAGAAACATTTCCGTGACGGCATCGTAAAGATTGCAGCGACAAAGGTATCTGCGGGAGTGTCTACCGGAATCGGAGATCATGAGAGCAAGTATACCGGAAAGGATAGCGGAGAATCCGGAGATGAGCAGTTTGAAATCTCGGATGGAAGAAGCTTTGACCAGATGTATAACGATATGGAAAGCGAAGGTCTGCAGCCGGTATTAAATGACTATGTCTATGTATAGAAAAATCTGCGTGACCAACCGTGCGCTGGCAGAACGTCCTTTTTTAGAACAGTTAGCGTGCGTGCTTGCCACAAAACCGTATGCGATGATCCTGCGGGAAAAAGATCTCACGGAAGAGGCATACGAAGAACTTGCGGGAAAAGTAAAAAAGTTGTGTGAAAACACGGACACCAGGCTGATTCTGCACAGCTTCCCGGATGCTGCAATGCATCTGGGGGGTACGGCCATTCATATGCCGCTGCATCGGTTTATGGAGATGCCGGAAGAACAAAAGCAGAAATTTTCAGTGCGCGGTGTCTCCGTACATTCGGTGGAGGATGCGCGCCTGGCAGAACAATGTGGGGCAACCTATCTGACGGCAGGGCATGTGTTTGTGACCGATTGTAAAAAAGGACTGGCACCGAGAGGACTTGATTTTTTGCATGAGGTGTGCAGCTCTGTGAAAATTCCGGTATACGCAATTGGCGGGATTCATGAAGAAAATATGGAAAGCTGCATCCAGTCAGGTGCAGCAGGCGTGTGCATGATGTCGGAATATATGAAAATCTGATACAGGAAAACGGATAACAAAGAGGTGAAAACATCTTTCTTGCAATGGATTTTGTAAAGGAACATGCTGCAGCAGACGGAGGAGATCTGCGTATGTCTATTTTGACATCGGAGTGGAAAAAACAGAATCAGATTTAGATAACAGAACAGGGAGATTGCAGCGAATGCTGCAATCTCCCTGTTTTAGCCGATCATATCCAAAAACATCTGATGGATCTTCCGGTCGCTGTCGAGTTCCGGATGGAAAGCAATTGCGATCTGATTTCCATAGCGTACACCTACGATATGGTCATCGACTACTGAGAGAACCTCCACACCGTCCGATACGCTCTCTACATAAGGGGCGCGGATAAACGACATTGGAACTAGTCCGAGATCTTTAAATTCTGCCTCAGTATGGAAACTGCCGAGCTGGCGGCCGTAGGCATTTCTTTTTACCTGCATCGGGATTGTGCCAAAATGTTCCGGGGAGCCTAAAAGGATCAACCCGGCGCAGGTGCCAAGCACCGGCATTCCATCAGCGATCTGTTTTTTCAGGGGATCAAACATTTTAAGTTCCCGGAGAAGTTTTCCCTGTACAGTGCTTTCCCCGCCCGGCAGGATCAGTCCGTCATACGGCTGGTCTAAGTCTGCCGCCTGACGCAGTTCCACGGTCTTTACCCCAAGTTCTTCCAATACATGTTCATGTTCGATAAATGCACCCTGCAGGGCAAGTACTGCAACAGTCATGTTTATTTCCCTCTTTCTGCCATCAGTAAGGCGATTTCCTGTTCGTTGATTCCGACCATGGCTTCTCCAAGCCCGGCAGATAATTCTGCGATCAGTTTTGCATCGGTATAGTTTGTGACGGCTTTTACGATAGCAGCTGCACGCTTGGCAGGATTGCCGGATTTAAAGATTCCGGAACCGACAAAGACACCTTCTGCTCCGAGCTGCATCATTAAAGCAGCATCTGCAGGGGTAGCGACACCGCCGGCAGCAAAGTTAACCACCGGAAGTTTTCCGTTATTATGGACATAGACAACCAGATCATACGGTACCTGTAATTCCTTTGCTGCTTCGAAAAGTTCATCTTCCCGCAGGCTGACAACTTTTGCAATCTGGCTGTTGATCTTTCGCATGTGGCGGACGGCCTGTACGACATCACCGGTACCAGGTTCTCCTTTGGTACGGATCATGGATGCACCTTCACTGATACGACGGAGTGCTTCACCGAGATCTTTGGCACCGCAGACAAACGGAACCTTGAACTGGTGCTTATCGATATGGTAGACGTCATCGGCAGGAGAGAGCACTTCACTCTCGTCGATATAGTCGATCTCGATAGCCTCTAAAAGCTGTGCCTCTACAAAATGACCGATCCGGCACTTGGCCATAACCGGGATGGATACGGCTTCCTGAATGCCGCGGATCATCTGAGGATCGCTCATGCGGGAAACGCCGCCGGCTGCACGGATGTCGGCAGGAATCCGTTCGAGTGCCATGACGGCGCATGCGCCAGCTTCTTCTGCAATTTTTGCCTGTTCTGGTGTGGTGACGTCCATAATTACGCCACCTTTTAACATCTGTGCAAGGTTTTTATTTAATTCATACTGTTCTGCTGTGCTCATCGGTATTCTTCTCCTTTTTTGTTAAAATTTGTTTTATGCCGGTCATTATAGAACTTGATTGGATATATGAAAATAACCAAAATAAATATTTATTATAAGACCAGAACGACAAAACAACGTTTAATGATATAAAATCACATGATGTAGTAATAAAAACCACATAATATAGTAGACATGCGATGACAAATGGTGTAATATGATGTGTGACATAAAAGGAGTAGAAAACGGAGGCGGGATGAAGCTGAAACAGCGCACGATTTATTATCAGGATGAACTGCATGACGAGTTTGCCGGAGATCATATTAAAGCAAAACATATTGGACAGGATTACCGGTATATCCGGGTGCGTCCGTTGGAACGTATGCTGCACGGATTCTGGTATGGCATAGTTGCAATTCCGCTTGCACGTCTTTACATGAAACTGCATTTTTCACATAAAATAATAAACAAAGAAGTGTTAAAGCAGGCCGGAAACAGTGGATTTTATCTGTATGGGAATCATACACATTTTCTGGCGGATGCGCTGATACCAACGCTGGTAAATCATCCGCGGGAAACGGCGGTGATCGTGCATCCGAACAATGTTTCCATGCCGGTGCTGGGGCGGATTACACCATATCTTGGGGCACTTCCGCTGCCGGATGACAGAGGTGCCATGAAACATTTTCTGGAGGCATTGACCTGGCATACCGATTGTGGAGATTGTATTATGATCTATCCGGAAGCACATATCTGGCCGTTTTATACCGGAATACGGCCGTTTCCTGATACATCATTCCGCTATCCGGTGCAGCAGAAACTTCCGGTTTTCTGTCTGACCAATACTTATCAGCGCAGGGGAAAGTCTCACATTCCGCAGATCGTAACGTATCTGGATGGGCCATTTTATCCGGATGCAGAATTGCCTGCAAAACTGCAAAAAACGCAGCTGAGGGATCAGGTGTATGAAGCCATGGGAAAACGGGCGCAAAACAGCAATATGGAAATGATCCGTTATATAAAAAAAGACACTGACAGGGAGAAATCATTCATATGAGAAATATTCTTTTTTGTGGAAACAGTAAAGTATTTGATGGTGTGCTTACATGCATGTTGTCTGTTTTAAAAAGAACACATGCAACAGATCCGTTCTGTTTTTATATTTTCACAATGGACATGACGCGGATCAGACCGGAATATACGCCGATCAGCGAAGATATGACAAATTTTCTGGAGCGCGTTGCAAAAAAATTTCATCCGCAGAACCGGGTGATTTCGGTGGATGTAACAGTATTATATGAGCGTTATTTCGGAGGATGTCCGAATGAAAGTGCTTATTGTTCGCCATATACACTTTTGCGCCTGCTGGCAGATCTGGTGCCGGGAATGCCGGATAAACTGTTGTATCTGGATGCGGATATTCTGTTTCAGAGAGATATCCGCCTGCTGTATGACAAGGATGTGTCACACGTGGAATATGCCGCGGCAAGGGATCATTATGGCAAGTATCTGATCTCCCCGGATTATATTAATGCGGGGGTATTGCTGCTTAATATGAAAAATATCAGAAGAACCGGTCTGTTTATGAAAGCACGAAAGCTGCTTCAGACCAAAAAACTCATTTTTGCGGACCAAAGCGCGATTATTCGCAGTACGCGTGCGAAAATGCTGCTCCCGCAGAAATTTAATGATCAGAAATTTTTACATAAACATACCGTTGTGAGACATTTTTCCAGGCGGCTGTTTTATCTGCCGTATCCGCATACGGACAACATCAAACAATGGGAGGTAGAACGGGTGCATACGGTATTTCATTACCATGCATTTGATGACATTTTAAAAGAGTATCTGTATTTAAAACATATTTACGAAAAAAGGAAACACATATAAATTGCTGCACCCGGATGAAGCGGATGCAGGGGAGGAGAAGGATCATGAAAGAGAAAATGAATAAAATACCGGTGTTTTACGCATGTGATGATAATTTTGTGAAATACACGATGGTTTCACTGCAGTCGATGATGGATCATGCATCCAAAGAGGTACAGTATGAAATTCATGTACTTCATACCAATATTTCGGAAGAAATGCAAAAGAAGATGTATGCTATGGAGAATGCAAATTTTTCTGTGCAGTTTGATCATGTGACGGAATATTTACATTCCGTACAGGAGAAACTTCCGCTTCGGGATTATTATTCCAAAACAACATATTTTCGCCTGTTTATCGCGGAAATGTTTCCAGAAATAGACAAAGCCATTTATATCGACAGCGATACGGTTGTGCTGGGGGATATTGCACAACTGTATGCTTATGATCTTGGAGATGCTTATGTGGGAGCGTGCAGGGAGCAGGTGATGATCCAGGAAGATGTATATGGCACTTATGTGGAGAAGGTGCTTGGGGTGGAACGCGACAATTATTTCAATGCGGGGATGCTGGTCATCAATTGTGAACAGTTTCGTAAAAATCACGTGTTAGAGCAGTTTATGGAACTTCTCCCGATGTACAATTTTGTGGTCACTCAGGATGAAGATTATCTGAATCTGATCTGTCACAACAAGGTGTGCTGGCTGCCCCAGAAGTGGAATGTGGAAGTGTTCGGCCAGATCCCGTGCAGGGAAGAAGAAATCTGTGTGCTGCATTATATTATGGTCTCGAAGCCGTGGCATTACAGTGACTGCCGCCTGCAGGAATATTTCTGGAAGAGCGCACAAAAGACCAGTGTGTATGCCGAGATCCGTCAGGTGCTTGAGAGTTATACGGATGAAGAAAGAAAGCGGGATGCCGTATCCTGTGACCGTCTGATGCAGATGGCAAAGGATGAGATCGCAAAGGAAAATAATTACCTGAATCTGGTGAAAGCAGGAAAATTAAAATCCAAAGACCGTCTGGAAGTTCTGGAAAAAATTGCTTTGTACGAAAGAGAAGGCCGTTTTGGGGAAGATGTGGAGGAAGATCCACCGACGCGGCAGCTTCAGCCGTCAGAGATTGATTATCTGCGTAAAAAATTAAAGAGCCGTATCAAGACAAGATTGACTTACAAAGTAGCGCGGACATTTTTAAACAAGATCATTGAAAATAAACAGCTGATCATCAAGGATGTCATTGGAACGGAACATATGGATGCACTGACTTCCGGGGCGGTGATCACCTGTAATCATTTTAATGCATTTGACAGCTTTGCCATGCAGATTGCCTATGAAAAATCAAAACAGTGCAAAAAACGCCGGCTTTACCGTGTGATCCGGGAAGGAAATTATACGAATTTTCCGGGCTTTTACGGAATGCTCATGCGAAACTGTTACACGTTTCCACTGAGTTCCAACCGCGATACGATGAAGAAATTTTTAAGTTCCATGGATACTGTGCTGCAGCACGGAGATTTCATGCTGGTCTACCCGGAGCAGAGTATGTGGTGGAATTACCGCAAGCCAAAACCGTTAAAGAAAGGCGCCTATACATTTGCCGCAAAAAACCATGTGCCGGTGCTTCCTTGCTTTATCACCATGGAAGACAGCGACATCCTCGGGGATGATGGCTTTTATGTGCAGGAATACACGATACACATTACAGAGCCGATTTATCCGGACCCACAGAAAACACAGGCAGAAAATGTGGATGCGATGCGCAGAAAAAATGCTGCTGTATGGAAACAGATTTACGAAGAGTTTTACGGAATTCCTTTAGTATACGATACTGCGGAAGCAGTGCAGTATGTGGGAAAACCGACCAATATCGCATAAGAACAGATACCAGACCGCCGGAGGATGCCTCCGGCGGTTTTTTCATAATGGGATTGACAGAAAAGCAGTGTGAGAGTACTATACTACTTAGCAATGCTAAATAGCACCGCTAAATAAAAAGAAAAGGGATGGGTATGGAAGAAAAGTATATACAGCAGTTTAAAAAGGGCGCATACGAAATGATCCTGCTTTCGCTGATCGCCCAAAAAGAAACATACGGTTATGAGATTCTGACGGAAATACAAAAACAGGGTGGTGAAATCTTTGCATTTGCCAAAGAGGGAACCATTTATCCGATCTTGTACCGTCTGACAAAGGCAGGACTTATCCAGTACCGCCTGGTGCCGGCGAAAGCAAACGGGGGCGAAAAAAAATATTATTCGCTTACCGGAGAGGGAAAAGATATGCTCGAAAAAATGAAAAATTTCTGGGAAAACTACAAGGATTGTGTGGATGGATTTATGAAAGGGGATGCGTAATATGAACAGAGAAACCTATATACGGAAAGTAAAAAAACAACTGGACTGTTCCGTGAAAGAAAAAGAGGAGATCGTGCGGGATCTTCAGGAGATTTTTGATTCTGGAAAAGAGCATGGAAAAAGCGAAAGCCAGATCATAAAACAGCTCGGAAAACCGCAGGCGTATGCACAGGCGCTCGGCTGTGGCAGACAGACCATGCCGCTGTCCGGAAAACGAAAAGTTGCTGTAGTGTTTTTGGCGGTGGGTGGACTGTTCTGTCTGTATGCACTGGGCGAAAGTCTGCGGTTTCGGATGCCGAAAAATGCCATTGGCGGTGGGGATGCGATGACGATGATCGTGCTGCAAAACTCGTCACCGGTAAACAGCAGCGAGATTTTTGGGGGATTGGCGGTCATTTGTATGGTTGCACTGGTTTTCCTTTTACGAAAGAAGAAAAAATAAGGAGAGGAATATTAAGAAATAATGGAACACATAAAGAAAAAACTAGCAGTAATTGTTGTGTTTTTCGCTGTTTTTATTGGAATTGTTACAATCTGGACAGTCCGAAAACAAAGCCAGCCAAAATTGACAGCGGTCACATGGAAATTGGAGGAAGAAGCGGATTTAGACGGCAACGAGCTTTCATCCTACGCAAAAGATCCTTCCAAAAGCAAGGTCGTTCTGACATTTAAAAAAGATCAGACCTATCGGTGCAAAAATCTTGAAAACAAAAAAATCTGGAAGGGAACATACACACTGTCGCGTACAAAATCGAAAGATACCTACATGCTGCATCTCGTTCCGGATCAGGGAACGGCATCGTACTATGGCGTGTACGGGACACGCGAGTATGAAGATGGTACCGGGCACATGTCGGTCATACTGACCACAAAAGACAAAATTTTATCATTCCTTGCAGAATAAGGAAAAGACAGCAATTCCGGCTGTTCCTTTTACTGTCTGCGGAACTGTGCGGGTGTCATGCCGGTAAGTTTTTTAAACATCACGATAAAATGGCTGGAATCCGTGTAACCGACATCGTGTGCGATCTCCTGAATTTTGCGGTCACGGCGCATAAGCAGCAGTTCTTTTGCCTTGGTGATCCGGTAGTTTGTTAAATATTCGTAGACGGAGCAGCCCAGGTAGCGCACAAACAGGCGGGACAGGTATTGCGGGGATACATAGACCTGCCGGCATAACTTTTCGGCGGTCAGGTCTTCCATATAGTGTGTTTCGATCAGCCGCAATACGGGCTCAACATATTTTTCCCACAGGGGATCGCTGGTATTTGCGTGGAAAAATCCATTGGAAAACGTTAGCAGCAGTGCATAACAGTCGCAGGAAAGCTGGTGTGTATTGACTGGTGCTGTTTTAAAACGTGCTACAGCACGGTCGATTACAGCTTTGATTTCCAGAGCATTTTCCTTTTCTGTAAAAATTATGCGGTTGTTGCCAAGAATCTGCGGCAGATGTGCTTCCATTGTACCGCCAAATGTTGCAAAACACGTAATCCATGCAGAGGTGTCTGCTGCACGGTAAGCATGTGGGACATGCGGTGTGATCAGAATGCCGTGATCTTCAGGCAAAAAATATTCTTTTCCGTCAATTGTGAAGATGCCACAGCCTTCTTCTGTCTGCAAATAGTGATAGATTGGGTAACCTTGTGGACGGCTGAGCGCTTCCTGCAGCCAGTGGTTTCCAACGGAATCAAACTGGAATGGTTCTTTGCTGAGCGTGTTGCTGAAATAGATTGCCATGAGATATCTCCACTTCTTTTTTCTATGGCATCATAGCATATTTCAACAGAAAAAGAAATAGTTTCAAAATGTTATATAAATTGGTTTATCATGTTATACAAATATAAAAGATTGTATCGTATAATAGGGAAAAATCAACGAAAACAAAAAATGAGACATAAATTCAGAATCGAAAAGAAAAGGAGAAAACTATGAGCACGCATTTTAAGAGAATCCTCTACGGAGGAGATTACAACCCGAATCAGTGGCCGAAGGATATCTGGCAGGGAGATATGCGCATTTTTAAGGATGCACACATCAATACCGCGACAATCAATGTATTTTCATGGGCAAAGATCCAGCCATCGGAGCATGAATATAATTTTGATGAGCTTGACGAGATCGTGGATATGCTTTCGAAAGAAAATTACGATATCGTATTTGCCACTTCCACGGCAGCCCTTCCGGGATGGATGGTGCGTAAATATCCGGAAGTGATGTTTACTGATTATGAAGGAAGACAGCACAAATTTGGCGGCCGTCACAATGCCTGCCCGAATTCTTTTGTGTTTAAACATTATGCGCGTGAACTGGCATATAAACTGGCAGAGCGCTATGCAGACAATCCACATGTGACCTGCTGGCATGTCAGCAACGAATATGGAAACGAGTGTTTCTGTGAGAACTGTCAGAAGGCATTCCGTGTGTGGCTGAAAGATAAGTATAAGACAATTGATGCATTAAACAGGGCCTGGAATATGGAATTCTGGGGACATACCGTTTACGACTGGGATGATGTGGTACCGCCAAATGCGTTAAGTGACGGAATCGGAAGTGAAAAGACTGCTTTTGCAGGTATTTCCATTGATTATCGCAGATTTTATTCGGACAGCCAGTTAGCATGCTTCAAGATGGAGCGCGACGCGATCCGGAGTGTCAAGCCGGATGCATTTGTTACCACAAACCTGATGGGAACATTCAAGGGGCTTGATTATTTCAAGTGGGCAAAAGAGATGGATGTTGTATCCTGGGATAATTATCCTTCCTATGATACTCCGTGGAGCAGCATTGCCATGACACACGATCTGATGCGCGGTTTAAAAGATGAGCCGTTTATGCTGATGGAGCAGACGCCAAGCCAGCAGAACTGGCAGAAATACAATTCCCTGAAACGTCCGGGGCAGATGCGGGCACAAAGTTATCAGACACTGGCACATGGGGCAGACACGATCCAGTTTTTCCAGCTTCGCAGAAGTGTGGGCGGATGTGAGAAATTCCATGGCGCTGTGATTGCACATGCAGGAAGTGAAAATACCCGTGTTTTTCGTGAGGTGGCTCAGCTTGGCGCGGAGCTGGAAAGCTTTGGAGACCGTACTTTGGGATCACGCAATGAAGCGGAAGTCGGACTGATTTTCGACTGGGATAATTACTGGGCACTGGAGTACACCAGCGGTCCGTCCGAGGATTTAAAATATGTGGATCAGATTCATCAGTACTATCAGTATTTTTACAAAAAGAATATCGGTGTGGATATGATTCCTGTGGATGCGGATTTTTCAAAATACAAGATTGTTGTGGCACCGGTGCTTTATATGGTAAAGGATGGAATGAAAGAAGCGCTGGAGAATTTTGTGAAAAATGGCGGTATTCTGATTACTACGTTTATGAGCGGAATTGTCGGACAGTCGGATAATGTATATCTGGGCGGTTATCCGGGACCGCTCCGCGAGATGGCGGGGGTATGGGTTGAGGAGATTGATGCCCTTGCACCGGAACAGAAAAATAAGGCAAAGTTTGCAGACGGCAGTACAGCAGCATGCGGTCTTTTGTGCGATCTGATGCATTTAGAGGGTGCGAAAGCACTTGCCTCTTATGAGGAAGATTTCTATGCAGGAATGCCGGCAGCATCGAAGAATACATACGGAAAAGGTACCACATATTATATTGCAACCCAGTTTGAGGAAGAAGGGCTTGCAAAGATTTTGGATCAGGCAGTCCAGGAGGCCAGAGTTTCATCCGTTATCCCGGAAGAAACCGGACTTGAAGTTGTCACACGTGTCAGTGATACCACGCGATTTTATTTTGTCATGAACTTTACGGATGAGGAGCAGATTCTGCCGGAGAGTCTGACCGGAAAGAAAGACATGATCAGCGGAAAGATGACAGAACACGGAATGAAATTGAAAAAATGGGATGTCCTTTTACTGGAAGAACATCTGTAAACAAAAGACAGCGCCGGAATCCGAGAAAGTGGGTCCGGCGCTGAAGTTTATGTTGAACATACCGCGCGCGCGCGAAAGTGTGCGACAAGCGCACACTTTATTTTTTGTGATATGTGGATAAATACATTTTTTCAGGAACGGGCATAGGAAGTGCCCAGAGACAGAATCTGAAGGCGTTTCCTGAAATCTTCGGCATTTTCAAAATGTCCCTGTAAGATGTCTTCTTTTTTCACAATGATGTCCTGTACCGTTTTATCCGTCAGGTGGAAAAAGTTATCAGAAAAAATAACATCTGCATCGTCAAAATCCAAAGCGACAAACGGAGCAAAGCAGTCACTGGAAATGTGCAGGATAAAAGCATCATTCGTTTCTTCTGCTTCCGTGGATATAACCGGGTTTTTAAGATTTAAATATTTATACGGCACAAGTGTTTCCACATCCTTTAACACTTTTTGATCTTTTGTATGTATCACTGCTTCCAAAAATACATCGTCTTTTTGATCTTCCCAGGAACAGATATCGACAACTGCTGTTTCGATAGCGGAAAAGGCCGGGGAGTTCCCTTTGGTTTCGTATGTTTCCAGCACATTCCCTGACAGGTCACGAATGGACAGGGTGAGAGAATACTCTGTGGTTTCGAAGGATTCGTTGGAAAAATATACGTGGCACCTGTGATCTTCCAGCGTCATACTGACCGCGTGTGGGGCATAAAATTTCTGAGCCATGTAATGCAGGGCTTTCCATCTGCCAAAATAATCAATGCTGGACCAGGAAGGTGCCGGCCAGTCATCGTTGATCTGCCAGTAGAGGGTTCCCATACAGCGACCGCGGTTTCGGCGCCAGTGGTCCACACCGTATTTGATGGCCATACCCTGTAATACCTGACTGGCATACAGGAGATGTGTCAGATCTTTTGGATAGCGAAGATTTTCGGACAGATAGTAGAGCATCTTACCGTTTGCCGCATCATTTTTTTGATGGCTTTCCATGACACGGGAGAAAATATTGCGGTCATCTTCCAAAGTAAAACTGTTGACGGTCTTTGCACATGGGAAAGACTGAAAACCGAATTCGGAGCAGAAACGGAAAAAATATTTGCGGTAGTCGGTAAATGGTTTCTGTCCATGCCAGACATCCCAGTAGTGGGTATCTCCGCGGTTTGCATTATCCGGATTGTCAAAACAGCCGCCGGATGACGGGGAAGAATGCCAGTAAAAGGTTTCACCGTCTGCCTCCTGTACGGCTTTCGGGAGGACTTCTTCAAACAATCTGATATAATCGGCACGAAGATAAGGAGTTTCTTTCTGGAAATCGCCCCAGTGATCCCAGGCAGATTCAATCTCGTTGTTGCCGCACCATAAACCAAGGCTGGCGTGGTGGCGCAGACGGCGCACATTATCATAGGTCTCCTGCCTGCAGTTTTCGGCAAACGCGTCCGTTACATCGTAGACATTGCAGGCATACATCAGATCCTGCCATACGATCAGCCCTTTTTCATCACAGAGATCATAAAAAGCATCGGAAGGGTAGTAACCGCCACCCCATACACGGACGCAGTTAAAGTGTGCCCTGCGGCAGCTTTCCAGAATATAATCCAGCTTCTTTTCGGTAATTCTTGTGTACAGACAGTCATCCGGAATATAGTTTCCCCCGCGGGTAAAAATTTTGACACCATTGACACAGAAGGCGAATTCATTTCCCCATTCGTCTTTTTCCTGGCTGATCGTTAATGTGCGCAGACCGATCCGTCTGGTGATAGATTCCAGGCTTGTTCCGTCCTCATCCAGTAAAGTGGTCCTGACGATATAAAGAGGCTGATCGCCATAGTCATTCGGCCACCAGAGTTTTGGATTTTCGATCACAAAATCCACCGCTGCCACACCGTCTGCATTTGTTTTACACAGTTTCGTCTGCAGCGGTTTGTCTGCACCGTCTTCTGAGAGTTCCACGCAAAGTTTTTGTCCCGGAACGGATTCGGAAAGTGTTATGGATGTCTGGACGGAAACGTTTTTGGCATGCTGCTGATGGATGCGGATGTCTTCGATTCTGGCATGGGAATATCCCTGTAAATAAATGTCCCGGAAAATTCCGGCATCGATGGTCTGTGGACCCCAGTCCCAGCCAAACATGGAGTGTGCTTTGCGCAAAAGCTGGTTTCCTTTCATGGAGCCGCACGGAATATAATTGATTTTTTTATGGGCTTCATAAGGATAATCTTCGATAAAACGCAGCACAGAACGAAAAACAATCTGAATTTCGTTTTTTCCGGGGTGCAGAAGTTTCTTTGCCTGGAATTTCCAGGTACGGTGCATATTATCTGTTTTTGCAAGGAATGTGCCGTTGATGCTGATTTCCGCAAGTGTGTCAAGTCCTTCACACACCAGAACAATATGTTGTTGGGCCAAGAGTTCTTCATCGACATCAAACGTCCGGGTGAAAACATAATCCTTCCAGAACAATGCGCGTGTAGCATCCTCATTGGTACGGTAAAATGGATCTTTTATTTTTCCGGCGGCAAGAAGCCCGGAAAGTACAGTGCCGGGAATCTGCATATCTACAGATTCTAAAGAACGGTGTCCGGCAGAAAGCTGCCAGGTTCCGTTTAAAGTACAGGTTTGCATGTTATATCTCCCCTCTTGGTAATCTTTTCATTATTTTCTTGATTTTATCACAGAACAGTTCATACAACATCTATCTATCTTGCAAATTGTTATGCATTCTTTTGATTTTGCAAAATCCTTAAAGTTTTCTTAACCAGGCATGAACAGTTGAAGGGACAGTGGAAATTTTATTCGGGATTGTGTATACTGAAACTATCCTGACAATTGCAGATTTTCAGAAAAGAGGGAAATACTATGAAGAAAAGATTATACAAGAGCAGTACAGATAAAAAGGTTTGTGGAGTATGTGGCGGAATCGCAAACTATTTTGACGTAGATCCGACCGTGATTCGTCTGATCTGGGTGATCTTTACACTTGTGGGTGGCAGTGGACTGATTGCATACATCATTGCGGCCATTATCATGCCGGATGAAATGTAACATAAAATGATAGAAAACCGAAAGGAGAATTAATAAATATATGTGGGCTTACGAAAGTGTTTTTTATCAGATTTATCCGCTTGGGTTCTGCGGAGCACCATTTGAAAATGACGGTGTGCTGGAACATAGAATTGAAAAAGTAAATGACTGGATTCCTCATATTAAAAAATTAGGGGCTGATGCCATTTATTTTTCTCCGGTATTTGAGTCGGACACACATGGATACAATACCAGGGATTATACAAAGATTGATACCCGTCTGGGTACAAATGAGGATTTTGCAAATGTATGCAGCAATCTGCACAAAGAAGGAATCCGCGTGGTACTTGACGGTGTATTCAACCATGTGGGAAGAGGATTCTGGGCATTTGAGGATGTCTTGAAAAACCGGGAGCAGTCCCCTTATGTGAACTGGTTCGGACGCATTGCCTTTGACGGAAATTCCAACTACAATGACGGCTTATGGTATGAGGGCTGGGAAGGAAACTATGATCTGGTCAAACTGAACCTGCGCAATGAAGAGGTGATCCAGCATATCTTTTCTGCCATCAAAGGATGGGTAGACGAATTTGATATTGACGGACTGCGGCTGGACGTGGCATATTGTCTGGATCATGATTTTGTGCGCAGACTGCGCAGTTTCTGTAATGAATTAAAACCAGACTTTTTCCTTGTCGGAGAGACACTGCATGGGGATTATAACCAGCTGATGAACGATGAAATGCTGCATTCGGTGACGAACTATGAGTGTTACAAGGGATTGTATTCCAGCTTTAACTGCATGAACATGTTTGAGATCAATCATTCCCTGCTTCGTCAGTTCGGACCGGAAAACTGGACGTTATATAAGGGAAAACACCTGTTGTCTTTCGTGGATAATCATGATGTGACCCGTGTGGCCTCCATTCTGACCAATAAAAATCATCTGCCGTTGATTTACGCGCTTGCTTTTGGGATGCCGGGAATCCCATGCGTATATTACGGAAGTGAGTGGGGCGCAGAAGGACGCAAAGAAGATGGAGATCCGGCACTTCGTCCATCGTTTGAGAAACCGGAGTGGAATGATCTGACAGAGTGGATTTCCAAACTGGCAGAGGCAAAGAAACAGTCCAAAGCACTGCAGTATGGAAACTTTATGTCTAAAGTTCTGACCAATGGACAGTGCGTGTTTGAAAGAGAATGGGAAGGGGAACGCGTCTACGTTGCGATCAATGCGGCAGACAGTCCGTTTTATGCAGGATTTGATGCCGGAGCAGCGGAAGCCACCGACCTGATCACCGGAGAAAAAATTGCATTGAATGGTGGATTTGAGATTCCGGGATATCGTGCGTTTTTCCTGCGGGTGTAATATGGTAGCGGATTTTGAATTAAAGAAGCTGGTAAAGCCATTGCAGGACTGGTTTGATGGGCATGCACGCGTACTCCCCTGGAGAGATGATCCGAAGGCATATAAAGTATGGATTTCTGAGATCATGTTACAGCAGACAAGGGTAGAAGCCGTTAAACCTTACTTTGCACGGTTTATGGAGGCACTTCCCGATGTGGAGGCGCTTGCCGCGTGTCCGGAGGATCGTTATCTGAAACTGTGGGAAGGACTTGGTTACTACAACCGTGTCCGGAATCTGCATGCCGCAGCGGAACAGATTATGGAGCAGTATGGCGGGACAATTCCGGATACGGTGGAAGAACTGCTTCGCCTGAAAGGCATCGGAAGCTATACGGCAGGAGCGATCGCTTCGATTGCCTATAACCGGCCGGTTCCGGCGGTGGACGGGAATGTGCTGCGGGTGATTTCCCGTGTGTGCGCAGATGATTCGGATATCATGAAGCAGTCGGTCCGCAGTGCGATGGAGCGCAGCCTGCAGGCGATGATGGAAACGGAAGTAACGAATGGTCTGATTCCGCGCAAATTTAACCAGGCACTGATGGAGTTAGGCGCAATGGTGTGTGTGCCGAATGGGGCACCGCATTGTCCGGAATGTCCATGGTATGGATTCTGTGAGGCACGTCTGCAGGATAAAATTGACACGATTCCGGTGAAAACCAGGGCAAAAGCGCGCAGAATCGAGGAGCGCACGGTGTTTGTCATCCGGGACGGAGAACATGTGGCATTGCGCAAGCGGCCGGCGAAGGGGCTTTTAGCAGGCCTGTATGAACTTTTAAATGTTTCGGGTATCTTAGAGCAGCAGGAGGCTTTGGAATATGTGAAAAACCAGGGGTTTTCACCGATACGGATACAGGCACTTGCACCGGCCAGACACATTTTTTCCCATGTGGAGTGGCATATGCATGCCTATGTGGTTCTCGTAGAAGAAACTACGGCACCAAAAGAAAATATTTTATTTACTGAGGCACAGAAAGCAGTGGAAAACTATGCAGTTCCCAGTGCTTTTTCCGCGTATTGGAATGCCATTAAGATGGAAATCAAAGAGTAAGCAAAAGAGCTGTCCGGACAGGACAGCTCTTTTTATGTGTTATGAGAAAAAATTAATCTCTAAAAAAGGGAGGACCTCGCGCCTTGCGGTGCGAGGATTATGAAAAAGAAAAAGTTTATTTCTTAGGTATGACTAAAGTATAGTTTGCAATTATGACGCCGGTGTGTGGAGTTTATGAGAGATTTGTAAATAAATTATGAACAAAAATAACAATGGAAAAAGATTAAGCAAATGTTAAGATAATATCTCTCGACTGTTTATAAATTCTCATTTATAATAGGTCTATCAATTATTTTTTCAGCAGGTTTGTACGAAGGGAAAACATATGAAATTATTAACATTTACAATACCGTGTTACAATTCACAGGATTATATGCGTCACTGCATTGAATCGATTCTTCCGGGAGGGGAAGATGTGGAGATTCTGATTGTGGATGACGGATCAAAGGATGATACCGCTGCCATTGCAGATGAATATGCCGAAAAATATCCAACGATTGTAAAAGCAATTCATCAGGAGAACGGGGGACATGGAGAAGCTGTGAATGCGGGAATCCGCAATGCAACCGGTTTATATTTTAAGGTAGTGGACAGTGATGACTGGGTAGACTGGAACGCTTATCAGGCGATTCTTGCAAAGCTTAGGGAGATTGCAGGGGGAAGTGTGGCACTTGATATGCTTCTGGCAAATTATGTATATGAGAAGGAAGGGGCAAAACACAAGCGGGTCATGCGTCAGACCGGTTTTCCGAAAGATCAGATCTTTACCTGGAGTGATGTGCGGCATTTTTATAAAGGACATTACATACTGATGCATTCCGTGATCTACCGTACAAAACTTCTCCGGGAATGTGGACTTGAACTGCCGAAACATACTTTTTATGTGGATAACATTTATGTATATAAGCCATTGCCGCATGTGCGGACGATGTATTATATGGATGTGGATTTTTACCGTTATTTTATCGGAAGAGAGGATCAGTCCGTCAATGAGAAGGTGATGATCAGCCGGATTGACCAGCAGATCCGTGTGAATAAGATCATGATTGACGATGTGGATCTGAATAAAGTGTCCAATTATAAATGCCGGCATTATATGATAAACTATCTGGAAATTATCACGGTTGTCACGACGGTTATGCTGCTGCGTTCCGGCACAGAAGAAAACCTTGAGAAAAAGCGTGAATTGTGGCGGTATATCAAAAACAAGGATATCGGGCTGTTTCACCGCCTGCGCAACGGCATTATGGGACAGACCATGAATCTGCCGGGAAGAAGCGGAAGAAAAATTTCAGTTGCGGCATACCGTCTGTCGCAAAAAGTGGTTGGATTTAATTAAAAAGGTTAACTGTCTTGTCACCTGTAAAGATATGTGCTATACTGCATGTCAAACACTATTGAAATATTCATACAGAAGGTGGCAAAAATGAAAACAGATATTCTGATCGTGGGAAGCGGATGTTCCGGTTTATACTGTGCATTAAATCTTCCGCGGGAGAAACAGATTACAATTATTACAAAGTCAGATGTTAAGAGCAGTGATTCTTATCTTGCACAGGGAGGAATCTGTATGCTTAAGGATGACAGTGATTATGACAGTTATTTTGAGGATACGATGAAAGCGGGACATTATGAAAATGACCGGGAATCCGTATCGATTATGATCCGTTCGTCACAGGATGTGATTCATGACCTGATCGGATTTGGCGTGGATTTTGCCCGTGACGAGAATGGCAATCTTGCATTTACCAGAGAGGGAGCACATTCGGACAAGCGTATCCTTTTTCATGAGGATATTACAGGAGAAGAAATTACAAGCAAGCTGCTTGCTGCTGCCCGCAAGTGTCCGAATATTACCATATTGGAAAATACCAGGATGGTAGATATTGTGACGAAGGATAACTGCTGTTACGGAACCGTAATCCGCAGGGAGGACGGTACAATTGAAACGGTGGAAGCGGAGCATACCGTCTGGGCATGTGGAGGAATCGGAGGATTATATCGTCATTCGACCAATTTCCGTCATCTGACCGGAGATGCCCTTGCACTTTCCATCAAACATGGAATCCGTTTGAAAGATGTGAATTATGTACAGATTCATCCGACCACATTCTATTCGCCGGACGAAGAGGAACGCAGTTTTCTGATTTCGGAATCTGTCCGCGGAGAAGGGGCAAAGCTTTATGACAAGAATATGAAACGGTTTGTCAATGAGCTGCTGCCACGTGATCTGCTGGCAGAAGAAATTTATAAGCAGATGGCAAAAGATGGAACAGATCATGTATGGGAAGATCTGCGTACCATTCCAAGAGAAGAATTGATGGAACATTTCCCGAATATTGTGGAACATTGCCGTGAAATGGGGTATGATGTAACCAAAGAATGCATTCCTGTGGTACCGGCACAGCATTATTTCATGGGTGGGGTATGGGTAGATCACGAAAGCCATACGTCCATGGAACGTCTGTATGCTGTGGGAGAGACGGCATGTAACGGAGTACACGGAAAAAACCGTCTGGCAAGTAATTCTCTGCTGGAAAGCCTTGTATTTGCAAAACGGGCGGCAAAGCAGATGAGTGGGCAGAAGGAAACGATTTCCGCAGCACCGGAACTGTTTGCGGCAATTGACTGGAGTATCTATGCGGATGCCAAAGCACTGTCGAGCCAGTATCATGAATATGTACGGGAAGCGATTATCGCGGCAGATGCAAAGATGCAGCAGGTACAGGATGCAAGGACAAAAGCAACGGTTGCATTTCGCAAGCAGTGTGCACAGGTCGGATAAAATAAAATAAGAAAATCAGGAGAGAGAGATGTACGATCAGGTAACTTTAAAATTAAATGTAGATCCATGGATTCTCAGTGCTTTAAAAGAAGATATCACAAGTGAGGATGTCTCCACAAACAGTGTCATGCCTCATCCACAGGCAGGAGAAGTGGATCTTATCTGCAAAGAAGATGGCATTATATGCGGGCTACAGGTATTCGAGAGAGTGTTTACACTTCTCGATGAAAAGACAACAGTTGAATTTTTGGTGCAGGATGGAGCAGAAGTTCATAAGGGACAGCTTATGGCAAAAGTGCATGGCGATATCCGGACCCTTTTATGCGGAGAGCGTACCGCACTGAATTATCTGCAGCGTATGAGCGGAATTGCAACCTACACACATTCCGTGGCAGAATTATTAAAAGGAACCGGAATCAAACTTCTGGATACCAGAAAGACAACACCAAACAATCGTATTTTTGAAAAATATGCAGTAAGAATCGGTGGTGGAAATAACCACAGATATAATCTTTCCGACGGGGTATTGCTGAAAGATAATCATATCGGAGCTGCAGGCGGAGTAAAAGAAGCGATTGCTGCTGCAAAGGAGTATGCACCGTTTGTCCGTAAGATTGAGGTAGAAGTAGAAAATCTGGATATGGTAAAGGAAGCTGTGGAGGCAGGTGCGGATATTATCATGCTGGATAATATGGACACCGATGCGCTGAAAGAAGCCATCGCCTATATTGACGGACGGGCAGAGATTGAAGTTTCCGGAAATGTGACGAAAGAAAATATTGCAAGACTGACCGGGCTTGGCGTAGATTATGTTTCCAGCGGAGCACTGACACATTCGGCTCCGATTCTGGATATTTCTTTGAAAAATCTGCATCCGGTAGAAAATTAAAGAAGGTGGGATTCCAGAAATGAGCGGGGAAGAAAGGCGTGGAAAAATTATACAGGCACTAAAAAACAGTGACAAAGCAGTTTCTGCCACGACACTGGCAAAAGAATTTGACGTGAGCAGACAGGTCATTGTGCAGGATGTTGCACTTCTTCGGGCAAATGGAAAAAATATATTTTCGACCAACCGGGGGTATCTGATACAGGAAGATGAGGAGACAACCCGTGTATTTAAGGTACAGCATGAAGATGATGAGGTTGAAAAAGAGCTGACAACGATTGTGGATCTCGGAGGAACCGTTGAGGATGTATTTGTATATCATAAGGTATACGGAGTGCTTCGGGCAGAGATGAATATCAAATCCCGTATGGATATCCGCAATTATATGGAGGAGATCCGTTCCGGGAAATCCAGTCTGCTGAAAAATGTTACTTCCGGATATCATTATCATACGGTCCGGGCGGAACGTGTGGAAATTCTGGATATGATTCAGGAGGAATTGCAGAAGAAGGGGCTCCTTGCAAAACTACAGGACTATGAACCTGTTGATTTTTGGGGACAGAATAATTATAATGAGTAAATGACTACTATTGTGATTATTGATAAGAAGTCAGAGAAAGAATAAAAAGGAGAAGGATGGAATGAGCGACGAGTTTACAACAAACGAAAACGGTTCAAAAACACCGGAGGAAACAAACTTTCAGGATTATACGGCACCGGAAAATGAGATCGTACAGAATGAAACATCACAGATGACGCAGGAACAGCCGGAGACTTCTTATGGAGCAACATCGGCAGAGGAAAATCCGCAGCCGGACAATACAGCATATGCGTATGGACAGACTGCGTACCAGCAGGCATATCAGAGTGAACAGTCACAGCCGAATGCATATCAGCAGGCATATTACGGACAGACACAGGCAAAGGGAACAGGAACCGGATTTGGAATTGCCTCACTGGTTCTTGGAATTTTATCTGTTTTTACATTTGCATGCTGCATTAATTATATTCTGGCAGTGCTTGCGATTATTTTCGGTATTGTGCAGATGGTAAAGAACGAGAAAAAGGGGCTGGCGATCGGTGGAATTATTACAGCAGTGATTTCGATTGTTCTTGGGATTGCCGTTTCGCTTTATGCTGTAAATATTGCGGAAAAAATGCAGGACCCGGACAGTCCGTTTTATCAGTATTTTGAAGAGTATGAGCAGAAACTGGAAGAAGGAAAGAGTTCTTTCTAGCCGGGAGTTATAAAAAGGAGAACCTGTTTTACAGGTTCTCCTTTATTCGTATATCGATGTCTGTGTAGTGGAATTCTTCGCAGGAGATGCCCTCAATCAGATAACGGGAGAGCAATTCTACCGGAAGGTATCCCTGCTTGTATGGCTGCTGGCAGATGGTAGCAGTGATAATGCCATCATCGAGCAGTTTTTTTGTGGAAGGAACACAGTCGTAAGTAAAGATACGCATGGCATCGATCCGGCCGCTTTCGACTGCGGCACGGCATCCGCCTGCTACACCGCCGGCTGCAAAATACAGCACATTGATTTCGGGGTGTGAAGCCAGCATTTCTTTGACTTTTTCATAACTTTCATTATCATCATCATGATTTTCTATTGTTTCCACGATATGAATACGTTCGCCCTTTTCGGAAAGCGTTGAAGTGAAACCCTCGATACGATCGGAGTGACAGAGTACATGTGACGAACCGGTTACAATACCAATATGAATTTCCCCGAATGTCATCAGAGAAACCAGTCCGGCAGCAGTCTGTCCGGACAGGCGGTAATTACTTCCGACATATGCGATCCTGCGGGACAGAATATCGGTGTTTACGGTAATGACTGGAATGTTCATTTCTGTGAGGCGGTCGATTTCCGCGGCAATATATAAAGAATTGAATGGTGCGATAACTAATCCGTTGATGCCTTCCGCAAGCAGTGCTTCCATGGTATTAAATTGTTCGGTCTCATCAAATGGAACCTGACGGATAAGAACGGTGAAATTATAGGCAGATAATTCTTTTGCTTTGGCATTTACGCCTTCAAGGACTTCACTGAAAAAAGGATTGGAATCGGGAAATAAAATAACACCGATTTTCAGATTCTTTTTCTGTGCAGCAAGCATCAGTCCTGCTTTGTTGGGTTTATAGTTTAATTTTTCTGCAATTTCACGTACACGGGCTGCAGTATTGGCATTGACGGAACCGCGGTTGTTCAGTACACGGTCAACCGTACCGCGTGAAACACCTGCCAGTTCAGCAATCTGTTTTATAGTGGCCATGTCGTTCCCCCTTGTTGAATTTTTCCTGAATAACTCTTAACAAGGGTAGCATTGATAAGGTAAAATGTCAATTGAAATACAGAAAATGTGTGCGTGCACGACAAGAGCGGGGAAAGTTACTGTACGCTTTCCACAAAATAATCGCAACCGGTTTGGAAGAAATCACGAAAAAGAGAAAAAATTTCGGAAAACAGTTGAAAATATCAGCGCATCGTTGTAGGATATGAGTAGAAACGTGCACGAGCACAAAATTAACATTTCAGAATTGAGGGTTATCATGAATTACATAGGAATTGATCTGGGAACTTCTGCTGTTAAACTTCTTTTGATGGAGGGCAGTGGAAAAATTTTAAAGATCGTCAGTCGTGAATATCCAATCTGTTTTCCAAAACCGGGATGGTCGGAGCAGAATCCGTATGACTGGTTTACACAGTCAATGGATGGACTGAAGGAATTGCTGGATGGTACAGACAGGAGTCTGGTAGCCGGCATCAGCTTTGGCGGACAGATGCATGGACTTGTAGCACTGGACGATAAGGATGAAGTGATTCGTCCGGCAATTCTCTGGAACGACGGAAGGACGACAAAAGAGTGCGATTATTTAAATCAGGTAATTGGGAAGGAACGTCTTTCTGCATACACAGCCAATATTTCATTTACCGGATTTACTGCGCCGAAAGTACTCTGGATGAAAAACAATGAACCGGAGAATTTTGCAAAGATTCATAAAATTATGCTGCCAAAGGATTATCTGGCATTTCGCCTGAGCGGCAATTACAGTACGGATGTATCGGATGCGTCCGGAACACTGTTCTTTGATGTAAAGAATCGCTGCTGGTCAGAAGAAATGTGTGAGATCTGCAGTATTAAAACAAGCTGGCTTCCAAAAGTATACGAAAGTTATGAGGAAGTTGGAACGCTGCTTCCGGAACTGGCGAAGGAACTCGGCGTATCGGATCAGGTAAAAATTGTAGCCGGAGCCGGAGACAATGCGGCAGCAGCTGTGGGAACCGGAACCGTTGGAGATGGTGCATGTAACATTTCTTTGGGAACGAGCGGAACCGTATTTATTTCTTCCGATAAATTCGGAGTGGACGAAAATAATGCACTGCATTCGTTCGACCATGCGGATGGAAGTTATCATCTGATGGGCTGCATGCTTTCCGCAGCATCCTGTAATAAATGGTGGATGGATGATATTATCGGCACAAAGGATTATGGCGCAGAACAGGAAAATATTACGAAGCTTGGAGAAAACCATGTATTTTTCCTTCCATATCTGATGGGGGAGCGGTCTCCGCACAATGATCCGAATGCAAGAGGTACTTTTATCGGTCTGACCATGGATACTACCAGAGCGGATATGACACAGGCGGTACTCGAAGGTGTGGCATTTGCCTTAAGAGATTCTTTTGAGGTGGCACGTTCACTCGGCATTCATATTGCCCGTACCCGTATTTGCGGTGGAGGAGCAAAGAGTCCGCTGTGGAAAAAGATTGTGGCAAATGTGCTCAATATTCCGGTAGATATTCCGGAAAATGAACAGGGACCGTCAATGGGTGGCGCAATGCTTGCAGCAGTAGCTTGTGGAGAATACCCGACCGTCCGCGATGCAGCAGAGGCAATTGTAAAACTGACCGATACGGTAGAACCGGAACCGGAGCTTGCAGCAAAATATGAAGAGCGTTATCAGAAGTTCCGTAAGATTTATCCGGCATGCAGGGATCTGTTTCAGGAACTTGCAAAATAAAATCATATCATCGTATCTAACAAAAAATTAAAATGATTACATACAACAAGGAGGCAAAATCATGATTAATATTCCAGAAGTAAAAGTAGGTATCGTTGCAGTCAGCCGTGACTGTTTCCCGGAGTCTCTTTCCGTAAACCGCAGAAAGGCGCTGATCAAAGCATATACAGACAAGTATGATGCAAAGGATATTTATGAGTGTCCGATCTGCATCGTAGAGAGTGAAATTCATATGGAGCAGGCGCTGGCAGATATTAAAGCAGCAGGATGCAATGCGCTGTGTGTATACCTTGGAAACTTCGGACCGGAAATTTCCGAGACCATGCTTGCAAAATATTTTGATGGACCAAAGATGTTTGTTGCAGCAGCAGAGGAGTCCCAGAACAATCTGGTTCAGGGACGTGGAGATGCATACTGCGGTATGTTAAATGCAAGTTACAACTTAAAACTTCGCAATGTTGGTGCTTACATTCCGGAATATCCGGTTGGAGATGCAGAGGATTGCGCAGATATGATTCACGACTTTTTACCGATTGCAAGAGCAGTAGAAGGACTTGCAAACTTAAAAATCATTTCCTTTGGACCAAGACCAACGAATTTCCTTGCATGCAATGCTCCAATCCAGCAGCTTTATAATCTGGGCGTGGAAATTGAGGAAAATTCAGAGCTGGATCTGTTTGAGGCATTCAACAACCACGCAGGAGATCAGCGTATTCCGGAGGTTGTTGCAGATATGAAAGCAGAACTCGGTGAGGGAAACAAAAAGCCGGAGATTTTAGAGAAACTTGCACAGTATGAACTGACACTGCTTGACTGGATTGAGGCGCACAAAGGTTCCCGCAAATATGTTGCAATTGCAGGAAAATGCTGGCCGGCATTCCAGACACAGTTTGGATTTGTTCCGTGTTATGTCAACAGCCGTCTGACCGGAAGAGGCATTCCGGTATCCTGCGAGGTAGATATTTACGGCGCACTGAGTGAGTTTATCGGCACCTGCGTGAGCGAGGATGCTGTCACACTGCTTGACATCAATAACTCCGTTCCGAAGGATATGTACAAAGAGTCGATCGAGGGCAAGTTTGACTATACACATAAAGATACGTTTATGGGATTCCATTGTGGCAATACCTGTTCAAAGAAGCTGGCATCCTGTGAGATGAAAAACCAGATGATCATGGCAAGAAGCCTTCCTGTCGAAGTAACAAACGGTACCCTTGAGGGAGATATTGCACCGGGCGATATCACATTCTACCGCCTGCAGTCCACTTCCGACAATAAGCTGCGCGCGTATGTGGCACAGGGAGAAGTCCTTCCGGTTGCAACCCGTTCGTTCGGAAGCATTGGCGTATTTGCCATTCATGAGATGGGACGTTTCTACCGTCACGTTCTGATCGAGAAGAATTATCCGCATCACGGAGCGGTTGCATTCGGACATTACGGAAAGGCTCTGTTTGAGGTATTTAAGTATATTGGGGTTCCGATGGAGGACATCAATTACAACCAGCCGGCATCTCTGCCTTATCCGACGGAGAATCCGTTTGCATAAAGAAAAATAATATGGGAATAAGCACCAGCTTGGGCCTGTAGATGTCTGCAGGTTAAGCTGGTGCTTTTTAAATGGGAGTTTCATCCCAAAGATACCCAGTGAAACAGGAAAACTAAAATCATTTGGCAGGTAATTCATCCGGCAGCAATACAGAAAATGACAACAGTACAAAGTAAAAATTCAGATTTTCAAAAAAAGAAAAAGTATGGTATTATAAAACTGGCATCACGGATGCCGGTTCTATAATAAAAATCTGAGGTGATTGTACAATGAAACAGGAAAATTATATACGTGGCATGATAATGATTATTTTGTCGGCATTCTTTTTTGCGTGTATGAATGTGAGTGTGCGGCTGGCGGGAGATCTGTCGTCCGTACAGAAAAGTTTTTTTCGGAATCTGGTAGCTGCATTTTTTGCGGCAATTATTCTTATCAAAAATCATACAGCACCTAAGGTGGAAAAAACACAGTGGGGTTCACTGTTTTTACGCTGTGCATTTGGGACACTTGGAATTCTTTGTAATTTCTACGCGATTGATCACCTGCTGGTGGCAGATGCTTCTATTTTAAATAAATTATCTCCCTTTTTTGCAATTATTTTTTCCTTCCTGTTATTAAAAGAAAGGATAAAACCAGCTCAGGCAATGTGCGTTATACTGGCATTTGTCGGCTGTTTGTTTGTGGTAAAACCGGGGTTTGAAAATGCACATCTGATCCCTGCGCTTATTGGCGTATGCGGAGGACTGGGTGCAGGAATCGCATATACAATGGTGCGGAAGATGGGTACACACGGAGTAAAGGGACCGGTCATTGTGTTTTATTTTTCCTGCTTTTCCTGTATTATTGTGATACCGTGGATCGTATTTCATTATCAGCCGATGTCACTGCGGCAGTTGTTGACGCTGCTTCTTGCGGGACTTTTTGCAGCGGGAGGACAGTTTACGATCACCGCAGCATATACCTATGCACCCGCCGGAAAAATTTCTATTTTTGATTATTCACAGATTATTTTTGCAACATTACTTGGATTTCTTTTATTCGCGGAGATTCCGGATCGATACAGTCTGATAGGATATGGATTGATCATTCTGGCTTCACTGGGAAATTTTCTGTATAACTGGAAACACAAAGATTAAAGGAGTATTCACATGTCGATTATTTCATTTCGGTGTCATACAACCATTCATCTGGCACCATTGGTAAATCAGGAAACCATTCATCAGGATATGGATAGGGGACAGCAGCTTATGTCAAGGATCAATCAGGGAATCCTTAGGGAGATAAAGCCCAAAAACCCACTGGTTGAATGGTATTACTGGAAGGACAAACACACAGTTTCGGATGTCACAGAGCATAGTTTGTTTAAGATGGCGCAGGGGATGCTGTCCCCCGTGGAAAATGATAATTACCGGTTGGAAGAGATCGAAGAATTAAATAATGCATGGGCCGTTTATGATAAAAAACTGAACACATTTTTTGCGTTTGACCCGGCAATTACGACATTGCAAAAAGATGAGAAGCGAAACCGTGTGCTGGTGGTCTGTGAAGACAAGGAACGCGGGCTGATTGATGTTATTGAAGCGGGAGCTCTGCTGCTTGAGTGTCTGCGTGCATTTACAGGGATAGAAGAACTTTGCTTTCTTCCGGTCAACCCGGACTACTATATATGGACAGGAATGGTGACAGGGATTGACGGATTGAAGATGCGCAGTAATGGATATGCCGGTACCTGGCTGCTTCTGCAGAGTGAAAGCCAGGTGAAGAAATTGCGGATGCTTGCAACAATTTACAGTATGGATTACCCGGATCTGGTAGATTCGGTTGAACTGGCACGCAGACTGGCAAAGGAGGAAGCCGCAGGGCAGTGCATCCGAAGCAGGCATGGGATCGTGCTGTTTACGGAAGAGGGACTTGTGTATATGGATGGAACAAATCCGGACAATGACTGGGAACTGAAGTATCCAATTTATGAGAATGACTGTTATTATGAGATGTTGAGATTTGCTTACCGGAAACAGGTATCCGGGGAACTGGAAAATTACTGTGCATGGAAAGCCTGGCTGAACAGGAATTTTACTTGACATCTGAAAGAATCATTACTATACTTAAAACCAAAGGTGAAAAACGAAGACGAAGACAGTAACTGTGATAGGAAAGTCAAAGAGAGTTGGAACAGGTGAGAGCCAATACGAGTAATATGACAGTGAAAATCACTTCCGAGTTGCGGATCGAAATCCCAGGAGAGTAGAGTTCGACGTATTTCCAGCGTTATGGGAACGAAGTATGCAAATCCTTTTTGAATACGGGATTTAAGTACATGGTAATCAGGTGGTATAACGTGACCCCGCGTCCTAATTACTGGACGTGGGGATTTTTTATTTCAGAATCATAAATGCAGGAGGAAAATATGTACAACAAAGTAGATACCAATATGAACTTTGTCGATCGCGAAAAAGAAACGGAAAAATTCTGGCGCGAAAATGATATCTTCAAAAAATCCATGGAGAACCGTAAGGAAGGCGAGACTTACACATTTTATGACGGACCGCCTACGGCAAACGGAAAACCACATATCGGACATGTAGAGACACGTACCATCAAGGATATGATTCCGAGATTCCAGACCATGAAAGGAAAGTACGTTCCACGGAAAGCCGGATGGGATACCCACGGTCTTCCGGTAGAAATCGAAGTGGAGAAACTTCTTGGACTGGATGGAAAGGATCAGATCGAAGCATATGGTCTTGAGCCATTCATCAAAAAGTGTAAAGAATCCGTCTGGAAATACAAGGGTATGTGGGAAGATTTCTCAAATACGGTAGGTTTCTGGGCAGATATGGACAATCCATATGTCACTTATGATGACAATTTCATTGAGTCTGAGTGGTGGGCGTTAAAGGAGATCTGGAACAAAGGTCTTCTCTACAAGGGATTTAAGATTGTGCCGTATTGTCCGCGTTGTGGAACTCCGCTTTCTGCACAGGAGGTGGCACAGGGCTATAAACTGGTAAAAGAAAAATCCGCAGTTGTTCGTTTTAAGGTTGTGGATGAAGATGCTTATTTCCTGGCATGGACGACAACTCCGTGGACACTGCCAAGTAACGTGGCACTTTGTGTAAACCCGAATGATACCTATATCAAGGTAAAAGCAGTAGATGGTTATACGTATTATCTGGCAGAGGCACTGGCAGACAAGGTGCTTTCTCCACTTCTTTCCAAAGAGGATAAAGAGGCAGGAAAGAAAGCCTACGAAGTGCTGGAAACCTGCAAGGGAAAGGATCTTGAGTACAAAGAATATGAGCCTCTTTATGCCTGTGCAAAGGAACTGGCAGATAAGCAGGGCAAGAAAGGCTTCTTTGTGACCTGCGATACTTATGTCACGATGTCCGATGGTACTGGAATCGTTCATATCGCACCTGCATTTGGTGAGGATGATGCCAATGTCGGAAGAAACTACGACCTTCCGTTTGTACAGTTCGTAAATGGAAAAGGAGAACTGACTGAGGAGACACCGTTTGCCGGTATGTGGGTAAAGGATGCCGATCCGGAAGTATTAAAGGATTTAAGTGCCAGAAAGCAGCTGTTTGATGCTCCGAAGTTTGAACATGAGTATCCACACTGCTGGAGATGTGACAAGCCTCTGATTTATTATGCAAGAGAGTCCTGGTACATCAAAGAGACTGCAGTAAAGGATGATCTGATCCGCAATAACAACACTGTTAACTGGATTCCGGAATCCATCGGTTCCGGACGTTTCGGAAACTGGCTGGAAAACATTCAGGACTGGGCAATTTCCCGTAACCGTTACTGGGGTACTCCACTTAACATCTGGGAGTGTGCGTGCGGACACAGAGAATGTATCGGAAGCCGCGCTGAATTAGCAGAAAAAGCCGGTGATCCAAAGGCAGCAGAGGTAGAACTTCACAGACCATATATTGATGCGGTGACGATCAAGTGTCCGGAGTGTGGCAAGGATATGCACCGTGTACCGGAAGTATTGGATTGCTGGTTTGATTCCGGAGCTATGCCGTTTGCACAGCATCACTATCCATTTGAAAATAAAGAAGTATTTGAGCAGCAGTTCCCGGCCAAATTTATCTCAGAGGCAGTTGATCAGACCAGAGGATGGTTCCATTCTCTTATGGCAGAATCGACACTGCTTTTCAACAAAGCACCTTATGAGAACGTCATCGTGCTCGGACATGTACAGGATGAAAACGGACAGAAGATGTCCAAGTCCAAGGGAAATGCCGTAGATCCGTTTGATGCCCTGCAGACATACGGCGCAGACGCTATCCGCTGGTATTTCTATACGGCATCCGCACCATGGATTCCAAAGAGATTCTCCGGCAAGCTTGTGCTTGAGGGCCAGCGTAAGTTTATGGGAACGCTCTGGAATACCTATGCGTTCTTCGTACTTTATGCAAATATTGACCAGTTTGACGCTACAAAATACAAGCTGGAGTATGACAAATTATCGGTTATGGATAAGTGGCTGCTTTCTAAGCTCAATTCTGCAGTAGCTGGTGTGGATGAAAGTCTTTCTAATTATAAGATTCCGGAAGCTGCAAAATATCTGCAGGAGTTTGTCGATGATATGAGTAACTGGTATGTCCGCCGCTCCCGTGAGCGTTTCTGGGCAAAAGGCATGGAGCAGGATAAGATCAATGCTTATATGACATTGTATACCGCACTTGTTACAATCAGCAAAGCGGCAGCACCGATGATTCCATTTATGACAGAAGATATTTATCGCAATCTGGTATGCTCCATCGATCCGTCAGCACCGGAAAGTATTCATCTGTGTGACTTCCCGGTTGTGGATGAAAAGCTGATCGACAAAGATCTCGAAACCGCAATGGATGAGGTATTAAAGATCGTTGTTATGGGACGTGCGTGCCGTAACAGTGCCAATATCAAGAACCGTCAGCCGATCGGACAGATGTATATCAAGGCACCGGAAGCACTGGGTGATTTTTATAAAGAGATTATTGCCGATGAGTTGAATGTCAAAAATGTGGCATTTACCGATGATGTTTCTTCTTATACAGATTATCAGTTCAAGCCGCAGCTTCGTACGGTTGGTCCGAAATATGGTAAGTATTTAAAACAGATTCAGGCTGCCCTGTCAGAACTTGACGGAAATGCTGCAATGAAAGAATTAAAAGAGAACGGATGTCTGAAACTTGACAGTGTAAGTTCCGAGGTTGTATTATTGGAGGAGGATCTTCTGATTACCATGACACAGGCCGAAGGCTTTGTGACCGAGGGGGATAACAATGTGACAGTTGTTATGGATACAAGACTGACACCGGAATTGATCGAAGAAGGTTTTGTACGTGAACTGATCAGTAAGATTCAGACCATGCGTAAAGAGGCTGGTTTTGAAGTTATGGATCATATTGCTGTTTCCTATACAGCAGACGAGAAGGTAACTGGTATTTTCAATAAATACGGAGAAAAGATCCAGACAGAGGTACTTGCAAATGCTATCACTGCAGGCACACTTGCCGGATATCAGAAAGAATGGAGCATTAACGGTGAGAAGGTTACGCTGGCAGTGGAAAAACAATAGTGTCACGCAAACCAGGCACAGAGGAGGACTTTTGATGCGAGACAAAGTGTTTAGTAAAAAGGAGTTTATTGCTTCCGTGACAGAAAATGTCAAGACGATGTATCGTAAGACATTGAAAGAAGCGACACAGCAGGAGATTTATCAGGCTGTTTCACTGGCTGTCAAGGATGTTGTCATGGATGAATGGATGGCAACACAGCAGGTCATTGAAAAAGATGACCCTAAGATATTGTATTATATGTCCATGGAGTTTCTGATGGGCAGGGCACTGGGGAATAATCTGATTAATCTGGGGGCTTATGGGGAAGTAAAAGAAGCACTTGAAGAGATTGGACTGGATTTGAGTGTCATTGAAGACCAGGAGCCGGATCCGGCTCTTGGAAATGGTGGACTTGGCCGGCTGGCAGCATGTTTTATGGATTCTCTTGCTACCTTGGGCTATGCCGCATATGGATGTGGAATTCGTTATCGTTATGGTATGTTTAAGCAGCAGATCATCGATGGATTCCAGGTAGAAGTACCGGACAACTGGCTGAAGGATGGATATCCATTCGAGCTGCGCAGACCGGAATACTGCTACGAGATCAAGTTTGGTGGTCATGTGGAAGAAACCGCAGGGGAGGACGGAAATCTGCACTTTGAGCAGGTAGGGTATCAGTCTGTTCTTGCAATTCCTTATGATATGCCGATCGTTGGCTACGGCAACCATGTGGTAGATTCCCTGATGATCTGGGATGCACAGCCGAAGGAAGAGTTTTCACTGGATTCCTTTGACCGTGGAGATTACGATCAGGCAGTGGAGCAGGAAAATCTTGCCCGCAACCTGGTAGAGGTGCTGTATCCGAACGACAATCACGTAAAAGGAAAGGAACTGCGCTTAAAACAGCAGTATTTCTTTGTTTCCGCAAGTATCCAGCGTGCGCTGGAGCGTTTTAAGAAACATCACAATGATCTGCATGATCTGCCAAAGAAGGTAACGTTCCAGATGAATGATACCCATCCGACGGTTGCTGTTGCAGAACTGATGCGAATCCTTCTGGATGAGGAAGGCATGTCATGGGATGAGGCATGGGAGATCACAACACACTGTGTAGCTTATACCAACCATACCATCATGGCAGAGGCACTTGAAAAGTGGCCGATCGACATCTTCCAGAGACTGCTTCCGCGTGTATATCAGATCGTGGATGAGATCAACCGCCGTTTTGTAGAAGAGATCCGTGCAAAATATCCGGATAATGAGGAGAAGGTGCGCAAGATGGCAATTCTCTACGACGGACAGGTGAAGATGGCAAATCTTGCAATTGTTGCCGGATATTCTGTCAACGGTGTGGCAAGACTGCATACAGAGATTCTTGAGAAGCAGGAACTTCGTGATTTCTATGAACTGTTTCCGGAGAAATTTAACAATAAAACCAACGGTATCACACAGAGACGTTTCCTTGCACATGGAAATCCACTGCTTGCAGACTGGGTAACAAAGCATGTCGGAAAAGACTGGATCACAAGTCTTGCGAAGGTCGAGGATCTGACAAAATATGCAACCGATCCGAAAGCACAGCAGGAATTTCTGGAGATCAAAAAGCAGAATAAGATCCGTCTGGCAAAATATATCAAGGAGCACAATGGTATCGAAGTCGATCCGAATTCTATCTTTGATGTACAGGTTAAGAGACTGCATGAGTATAAGAGACAGCTTATGAATATCCTGCATGTGATGTATCTGTACAACCAGATCAAGGAAAATCCGGGCATGGATTTCTATCCGAGAACTTTTATCTTCGGAGCAAAGGCTGCAGCCGGATATCGTACGGCAAAGAAGACCATTAAGCTGATTAACACTGTTGCGGATGTAATCAATAATGATCCATCCATCAACGGAAAGATCAAGGTTGTGTTCATTGAGGACTACCGTGTATCCATTGCAGAGTGGATTTTTGCGGCAGCAGATGTCAGCGAACAGATTTCCACAGCAAGTAAAGAGGCATCCGGAACCGGAAACATGAAGTTTATGTTAAATGGTGCGATTACACTTGGAACCATGGACGGAGCGAATGTTGAGATGTACGAGGAAGTCGGTGCAGACAATATCTTTATCTTTGGTATGAGCGCAGATGAGGTTATCGCACATGAGCAGCATCATGATTACAACCCATATGATATCTACAACAACGATGAGGATATCAGGAAAGTTGTCAACCAGCTGGTAGACGGAACATACTCCCACAATGACCGTGAATTGTTCCGTGAACTGTACAACTCACTGTTAAACCCACAGCAGGGACAGGTGGCAGACCGCTACTTTATCCTTGCAGATTTCCGTGCATATGCAAATGCACAGAAGAAGATCGGTGCTTATTACACCAACAAGAGCGCGTGGGCAAAGTCTGCAATTTTAAATATTGCGCACAGTGGTAAATTCTCTTCTGACAGAACCATTCAGGAATATGTCGATGATATCTGGAAACTTGATAAGATTGAAGTGAATACGGAAGGCTGCTAATCGCTTGGATGGCAGTGGCAGAAAAGGCGGGAAACCCGATGGGGATCCCGCCTTTTTAGTCTGCGAATCTTCCATATGGAAGATAGATATACAATAGGAAAATAGAACTAAAAACAAATAGCGAATGATAAATATCCGCTATCTGTCTTCTTTCAGGAAAGAAATGTATGCAGTTCCTTCAGACGTGCATTAAAATCAGAAATCCCCAGATCATACAATTCCTGTTCCAACTTTTCATCGCGTGCGTAAGTACTCATTTTTAACTCTTTCGAAGGCGCAAAGACGAGGGCTTCCCCGGCGGTTTCGTGTTTTTTAACATCGGCAATATTCTGACGGTACATCAGATGCCGGTTGTCAAGTGCTGCAATTGTCTGCGGATATTTACGCAGGGCATGCCGGTAAATGTGCCGGAAGCCTTCCGGTTGCTTTACAAAGCTGCGCGGTTTGCTCAAGATCACGACTACACGGTCGCATCCTTTTGCAAATGCGCGCATAATCGGAACAGAATCGGATAATCCGCCATCAAAATATGTCTGATCCTTAAAAGAAATCGGACGACACATCACAGGCAGGGCACAGCTTGCCATAATGGCACGGTAGTCATCCTGTTTCATATCGTCTTTGGTAAAATAAACGGGCTTTCCAGTTGCGGCATCTGTTGCCACGAGTTCAAACTCGGCGGGATTTGCCATGATGGCTGGATAGTCGATCGGGTCGGCTCCGTCAGAATTGGTCAGTGTCTGATAAATATATTGAAGACCGAAGAACTGTCTGGTGCGCAGCAGATTTTTGACACCCATATAACCTGGCTCATGCAGATGGTCTACGTAAAATCGAAGGTTTCGTCCGCGCTGTCCGGCAAGATAGCTTGCCACATTTGCAGATCCGGCCGATACGCCGATGCAGTAATCAAATGTAATGTGTTCATCTAAAAAGCGGTCGAGAATGCCTGCGCTGTAGGCACATTTCATGCCGCCGCCTTCTACTACAAGTCCTGTCTTCATGTCTGAGATACTCCTTTTGCCTGAAATTAGCATTATTGTAGCACTTTTTTTCTTTTTGTCAAATTTTTAACAATATGTGTTTGTTTTTCCGCAACCGTTTCAGTAGTGCCGGGACATTTGAAAAAAAGTGATTGGCTGACAATTCCTTAGAATGGGACAGTCCGGAAGGCAGAGATATTGGATTTTTTGATATGAGATATGATTTGACGAATGGGGAGATTGAGGAAGGTATGGGATAATATTTAAAAATAATAATATCCTTTCGTGAAGAAAGTTTCATAAAAGCTAAGAAAGTTTTCAATAAAGTTGTGGAATTTGTTTCTCATGGAAGTTCATCTCCTTTCTG
>ERZ1673734.134-NODE-134-length-73781-cov-40.510403_pt1 | contig 73781 bp, 47 predicted proteins | sample MGYA00580199_ERZ1673734 | MGnify/ENA primary metagenome ERZ1673734 (study PRJEB41218, sample SAMN15661742) | gut metagenome | host: Homo sapiens | place: Canada: London | collected 2015-08-20/2019-03-30 | study: EMG produced TPA metagenomics assembly of...
CAAACTTGTGTTGGATTAGCCTAAGCGGTTGTCTGAATATCGGGGGGTATTATAAACTGATTTTTAACTTTGCAGGGACATAACGCCTTTGAAACGTTAGAAAAATACTTAATACTTTTTACTATATGCAAAGTTATGTAAAAGTTAAGAATCGTGCAAACGTTCTCCTTTCAGCGCATTTAGATGAACTTTAGAACAATTTGGAATGTTCTGCAAATATTTGGCGTGTTCTGCAATATCGGTGTACATCATGCAAAAACATAGTATGATGTGCACTTATCAATGCAAATTAAAATAATGTTAAAATAAAAGACAACCATTGTTACCGTGGCGTGGTAACGATATAGCCGTTGCGCGGTAACTGTGTTACAAGTATGCGGTAATGATGTTTCCTGTATGCGGTAATAGCTGGAAGATACGGGAGATTTTTTCGCATACGCTATATTAATAACAAAAAAGGGTGCAGCAAACTATTGTCTGCTACACCCCCCATAAAGTTTATGGATGTGGAAATTGGTTTAGAATTCAGCACTCTTAGGAGTACGCGGGAACGGGATAACGTCGCGGATGTTCTGCATACCTGTTACGAAGAGTATGAGGCGCTCGAAGCCGAGGCCGAAGCCTGCGTGCGGACATGAGCCGTACTTGCGTGTGTCGAGGTACCATGTCATATCCTTCATCGGGATGTTGCGCTCCTCTATCTCGTTCATCAGCTTGTCGTAGCTCTCCTCGCGTACAGAACCGCCGATGATCTCGCCGATCTGCGGGAAGAGAACGTCGGTGCCCTGAACGGTCTGACCGCTCTTGCCGCCGAAGCCGCTCTCCTCAGCGTCTATCTTCATGTAGAACGCCTTGATAGCCTTCGGGTAGTTGGTCATGATAACCGGCTTCTTGAAGTGCTCCTCAACGAGGAAACGCTCGTGCTCAGAAGCCAAGTCGTTGCCCCACTCGCATGGGAACTCGAACTTCTTGCCGTTCTGTATAGCCTCCTGCAGGATGCGGATGCCCTCGGTGTAAGGCAGGCGAACGAACTCGGAGTTGAGCACGCCCTCAAGACGTGCGATGAGGCCCTTGTCTATCATCTTGTTGAGGAACTCGAGGTCGTCCTTGCAGTGGTCGAGCGCCCAACGGATGCAATACTTGATGAAGTCCTCCTCGAGGTCCATGAGTCCGGCGAGGTCGAGGAATGCCACCTCAGGCTCTACCATCCAGAACTCAGCCAAGTGGCGCGGAGTGTTAGAGTTCTCTGCGCGGAATGTCGGACCGAAGGTATAGATGGCTCCGAGCGCTGTGGCTCCGAGCTCGCCCTCGAGCTGTCCAGACACGGTGAGCGAAGTCTGCTTGCCGAAGAAGTCGTCAGAGTAGTCGATCTTGCCGTCCTCTGTCTTCTTCAGGTTGTAGAGGTTCTTGGTCGTAACCTGGAACATCTGACCTGCACCCTCGCAGTCGCTTGCGGTGATGAGCGGAGTGTTGAAGTAGAAGTAGCCGTGCTCATGGAAGTAGGTGTGGATAGCCATCGCCATGTTGTGGCGTATGCGCATCACTGCACCGAATGTGTTGGTGCGCAGACGCAGATGAGCGAACTGACGCATGTATTCGAACGACTGTCCCTTCTTCTGCATCGGGTAGTCGCTGCCGCAGAGACCATATACTTCGATGCTCTCGCACTGTATCTCAGATGTCTGACCCGCACCCTGGCTCTCTACGAGCGTACCTACTGCGCTGATGCAGGCACCGGTGGTGATCTGCTTCAGCATCTCGGCGTCGAACTTGGTGGGGTCTACCACGATCTGTATGTTCTTGATTGTAGAACCGTCGTTGAGCGCGATGAAGTCGACAGCCTTCGAACTGCGGTGAGTGCGCACCCAACCCTTTACGTTGATTTGGCTTCCGAAGTCGGTGCTACGGAGAGCGTCAATAACTTTTGTTCTTTCCATTATATTGTTTAAGTTAAAAGAGTTGATATGGCGAGATGCTGTGTGGAGGATTTGTTGCGGTGATGTACTGGCGTGTTGGAAATCTCAACACCTCAACATCTCACCATCTCAACTTAACATCTCACCATCTCAACTTAACATCTCACCACTTCAACCTGTTTATGTTTTACTCGAATGCTCCCATGCGCAGCATCTCCACTTCCTTCTCTGTGAGGAAACGCCAGTCGCCGCGGCGGAGGTTCTTCTTGGTGAGTCCTGCGAACTGCACGCGGTCGAGCTTAACGACGCGGTAGCCGAGGTGCTCGAAGATGCGGCGTACGATGCGGTTCTTGCCGCTGTGGATCTCGATGCCTACCTGGCTCTTGTCTGTGTCGCTTGCATACTCGATAGCGTCTGCATGTATCTCGCCGTCATCAAGCTCGATGCCCTGAGCAATCTGCTGCATGTCGTGAGCCGTTACGTTCTTGTCGAGGAATACGTGGTATACCTTCTTCTTCAGGAACTTCGGGTGTGTGAGCTTAGAAGCGAGGTCGCCGTCGTTGGTGAGCAGGAGCACGCCGGTTGTGTTGCGGTCGAGGCGTCCTACCGGGTAGATGCGCTCCGGGCACACGTTCTTCACGAGGTCCATCACGGTCTTACGCTGCTGCGGGTCGTCGCTTGTTGTCACGCAGTCCTTCGGTTTGTTGAGCAGCACGTACACCTTCTTCTCGAGTGTTACGGGCTGGTCGTGGAATTTTATCTCGTCTGTGCGCTTGATCTTGGTGCCGAGCTCGGTCACTACCTCTCCGTTCACACTAACCACGCCTGCCTGGATGAACTCGTCAGCCTCACGGCGCGAGCAGATACCTGCGTTGGCGAGGAACTTGTTCAGACGAAGCGGTTCGTTCGGATCGTAGTTCTCCTCCTTGTACTCAATGCGCTTTTTCATGCTATACTTTGCGTTGGGGTCGTAGCCCGGTGTGCGCTGACGCTGCTGGTAGCCACCCTGGTTGTAGCCGCCCTGCTGTCCGTAGCCGCCGCGGTTGTAGCCGCCGCGCTGCTGACCGTAGCCGCCCTGCTGTCCGTAACCGCCGCGCTGCTGGTAGCCGCCCTGCTGTCCGTAGCCGCTGCGCTGCTGATAGCCGCCCTGCTGGCGCTGTCCGTAGCCGCCGCGCTGCTGGTAGCCGCCCTGCTGACGTGGCTGGTAGCCGCCCTGCTGACGTGGCTGATAGCCGCCCTGCTGACGTGGCTGGTAGCCGCCTTGCTGCTGCTCGCCGTCCTGGTTGTAGCGCGGACGATAGCCGCCCTGCTGACGTGGCTGGTAGCCGCCTTGCTGCTGCTCGCCGTCCTGGTTGTAGCGCGGACGATAGCCGCCCTGCTGACGTGGCTGATAGCCACCGCGCTGCTGGTAGCCGCCCTGCTGACGTGGCTGGTAGCCGCCCTGACGTGGCTGGTAGCCACCCTGCTGCTGAGAGCCGAGGCCAGATCCGAAGCCTTCCGGACGGAAACCGCCGTCCTCGCTCTGTGTTGAAGCCGAAGCCGAGTGCTGTGTGTGAATACGCGGGCGACGTCCCGTCACGCTGCGATACTCTTTCTGATAGTTTCCTGCGGCACGGCCGTAGCTCTCGCTATTGCCAGTAGTCTGATCCGCTGTGTTCAGTTCCTGATTCTTTACGTTTTCTGAATCCATAATTGCTTATTTGGTTTTATTGTTTATGTATATAGCCTCACGGCTAATGTCTAATTATATCTTGTTGTATTTTGCTTAGATGCCGGTGTAGTTCATCGGCGTGATAGCCATCAGTTCCGCCTTCACAGCGTCGCTCACGTTGAGAGTCTGGATGAACTCGTGGATGGTCTCCTCGGTCATGTGCTTGTTGGTGCGTGTGAGCGCCTTCAGAGCCTCGTACGGATGCGGGTATGCCTCACGACGGAGGATGGTCTGGATGGCTTCTGCCACTACTGCCCATGTGTTGTTGAGGTCTTCCTTGAGCTTCTCCTCGTTGAGGATGAGCTTGCGCAGACCCTTGAGTGTGCTCTCGATAGCGATTACGCCGTGGCCGAACGGTACGCCTACGTTGCGCAGAACGGTAGAGTCGGTGAGGTCGCGCTGCAGACGGCTCACGGGGAGCTTCTGTGCGAGGAACTGCAGAACGGCGTTAGCCATGCCGAGGTTGCCCTCAGAGTTCTCGAAGTCGATGGGGTTCACCTTGTGCGGCATTGCCGACGAGCCTACTTCGCCTGCCTTGATCTTCTGCTTGAAGTATTCCATAGATATGTACATCCAGAAGTCGCGGTCGAGGTCGATGATGATTGTGTTGATGCGGCGCATTGCGTCGAACACAGAACCGAGGCAGTCGTAGTTGGAGATCTGTGTAGTGAACTGCTCGCGCTCCAGTCCGAGCTTCTCGCTCACGAAGCGGTTGCCGAACGCCTTCCAGTCGTACTCGGGGTAGGCTACGTGGTGAGCGTTGTAGTTGCCGGTAGCACCGCCGAACTTAGCGGTGAGGCGGCACTCCTTCAGCTGGCGCAGCTGCTCCTCAAGACGATATACGAACACCATCACCTCCTTGCCCAAACGTGTGGGCGAAGCGGGCTGTCCGTGTGTCTTTGCGAGCATAGGCACTGTTGCCCACTCCTCTGCATACTGGCGGAGCTGTGCGATGAGCTCCTCGCAGAGCGGGTAGTAGAACTGCTCGAGCGCCTCCTTGATAGAGAGGGGCACTGATGTATTGTTGATGTCCTGAGAAGTGAGTCCGAAGTGGATGAACTCCTTGTAAGCGTCGAGTCCACCGATGCGGTCGAACTCCTCCTTTATGAAGTATTCCACAGCCTTCACGTCGTGGTTAGTTACTTTCTCGATGTCCTTCACGCGCTGTGCTTCCTCTTCGCCGAAGTTGCGGTAGATGTCGCGCAGATGGTCGAAGAGCTGATGGTCGAACGAAGCGAGCTGCGGCAATGGCAACTCACAAAGCGTGATGAAGTATTCGATTTCCACACGTACGCGGTAGCGTATCAGTGCATACTCTGAGAAGTAGTCGGCAAGGCGCTCGGTCTTGCCACGATAACGGCCGTCAATCGGCGAGATGGCTGTCAGCAAATCAAGTTTCATAATTGGCTATTATATATAATTATGTGTAATTACGGGTGCAAAATTACAAATAAGTTTTTATTTGTGTGTGGTTTTTATGTGAAATTATGTGATTTTGTTTTCGCGTGTATGCGATTTTTGTGTATATACAAAAAAAGCGAACAAGTTGAAAACTTGTTCGCTTTATGTGGGCGTTGACGGATTCGAACCGCCGACCCTCTGCTTGTAAGGCAGATGCTCTAAACCAGCTGAGCTAAACGCCCTTGCTTTGCAATTGCTTTGTTCTTGAAAGCGAGTGCAAAGTTATAGCATTTTTCTGTAACCGCAAAATGTTTTGCAGAGATTTTTTCGGTTTTAGTCGAAAAATACTTGTTTTTAACGTTCTGTAACTAAAATCAGCGCTTTTAGTTGCGTTTCGAGGTGATGCCGCCGTTCTTGGTGAGCGTGAGCGTCGACTTCTGCAGCTGTCGCGAGTTATGGTCGAAGATGAGATTCGGGTTGAATCGGCGTCCTTTGAACACGGTCTCGAAGTGGAGATGTTCGGTTGTGGCGCGTCCGGTGCGTCCGGTGAGACCTATCACCTGACCGGCTTTCACCTTGTCGCCCACCTTCACGAGGTTTTTCGACTGGTGCGAGTAGAGCGTCTCCAGTCCGTTGGCGTGCTTGACGACGATGCAGAGTCCGTAGCCGTAGTGAGAGTTGGAGCGTGTCACCACGCCGTCGAATGCTGCCACTATCTCGTCGTTCGGTTTCGTCTTTAGGTCTACGCCGCTGTGTCGGCGCTTGCCTCCGTATGGGCTTATCACCTTGGCTCCGGGCAACGGATACGCCCAGCTGCCTTTCTTCATCTCCTCGAGGTTCCACTTGTAGGTCTGCTTCTTCTCGAACACGTCCTCGGTGGTGAAGTTGGGGTTCTCGTCGAGGTCTACCTTCTCGCCCACGGTCGACACGTTGATGTACGAGCTGTGCTTCTCGCAGAGCAGTGTGTGGCGGTGCAATCGGTGGCTGTTTATGCTGAACACGGCGGCTGGGTTGATGCGCTTGCCGTCGATCATGATAGAGAAGTCGCAGTAGAACTTGCCGTCGCGGTGTCCGACGATGGCGATGGTCTGTCCGGCGCGTACGTGCTGTCCCACCTCAACCATGTTCTCGGCGTTGTTGGCGTATACTGTCTCCAGTCCGTTGCGGTGGCGTATCACTATCACGTAGCCCATGTCCTGATGTTTGCGCGAGAGGCGCACCGTTCCGTCGAACATCGCCTTCACGTTGTCGCCGTCCTTGGTGTCTATCTGCACTACGTCGTTCTTGCGCATCGTGGCTTTGCCCACGGGCAGCGGGAACGAGTATTCGTTGGGTTTGAGCAGACCGAGGTCGATGCTGAACGCATCGGAGCGGTCGAAGAGTCCGGGTGTTGATATGCTGATCTGCTGCTGTTCGGCAGCAGTGAACTGATGCTTTACGGGTGTTGCCGACACGAGGGTGAGTGTGGCTATGGCTAATAGTAGTTTCTTTATTCGCATTATTGTTTGTTTGATTAGTCTTCTTCAAAAGTTGCGTGCGCCGACCGGTGCGGATGTCTGTAGCGTTCGGCGCGCGTGTCCGTATTGTTCGGCGCGGACTATAATATAATGCCCGAATAGATGCGTCCCGACTCGGTGCCGAGGCGTCGTGCCGAGAAGTATTCGTCTACGCTGTCGTATGTGCAGACGTCGCTTTCGAGGATATTCTCATCAGCCACGCCGGCGTGCTCGAGCAGCTGTCGGTTGGCGAGTTTCAGGTCGATGTGCCATTTCTTCTCGAACAGCTTCGACGGGTTTGCGGCGTCGGGGTTGCGCTTTATCTCCTGCTGTGCGAGCGTCGGCATGTCGAAGGCTGCCTCTTCGAAAGCGGCGTACACCTCGTCGCCCACTTCGAAGTTCTTCCTGGATATGCCCGGTCCGATTACGGCTTTCAGCTTCTTCGGGTCGGTCTTGTAGGCGATGCTCATGTCGGCTATCGCCTTGCCCACGATGCGTGCCAGCGTACCGCGCCATCCGGCGTGAACGGCTGCCGCGGCGTGGTGCTCCTCGTCGTAGAGCAGTACGGGTATGCAGTCGGCTGTCGACACTCCGATGCACACGCCCTTTACGTCGGTGAGCAGCGCGTCGATGCCTTCGAGCTGCATCTGGCGTATCTGCTCGGGCAGGGTGCAGAACTCCTTGCCTATGATGCGTGTCTCGGTGCCGTGTGTCTGGTGGGGCAGTATGATGCGGTCGGCATCTACGCCCAGCTCCTCAGCCAGTAGCGCGCGGTTGGCAGCCACGTGCTCGGGCTTGTCGCCGCAGTAGGGGTTGATGTTCAGCGAGGCGTGGTTGCCCTCGCTGGTTCCGCCGTGGCGTGTGGTTGAGAAAGCGCACACGCCGTCGGCTATATTATAATATGTGAGGCGCAGCGCGGTGTTACTCATTGTCTGCCTCCTCTTCGTATTCAAAGTCGTCGAGGTCTTCCACGTCGTCAACGTCCTCGATGTCGTCGTCGTCGATGTAGATAATATCGTCCTCGCCCTCCGCCTTCATTTCTGCCATGAAGCGTGTCATGTCCTTGTCGCGGTGTACGAGTGTGTCCTCGGCTGTGATGTTCTGCAGCTTGTTGCTCTCCGAGTTGAGCTCCTGCCACAACGTGTCCTTCAGTTCCTGGATGCCGAGTCCGGTAACAGAGGAGATGAACACTACGGGGAGGTCGTCGGGCAGCGTCTCGCGCAGCATGTCCATGAGTTCGTCGTCGAGCAGGTCGCACTTCGTCACGGCCAATACGCGGTGCTTGTCGAGCATCTCGGGGTTGAACTTCTCAAGCTCGTTCTTCAGCAGTTCGTACTCGCGCTTGATGTCGTCGGTGTCGCCCGGCACCATGAAGAGCAGCAGCGAGTTGCGCTCGATGTGGCGCAGGAAGCGCAGACCGAGTCCCTTGCCTTCGCTTGCTCCCTCGATGATTCCCGGGATGTCTGCCATCACGAACGACTTGTGGTCGCGGTAGTCGACGATGCCGAGCGACGGTTCGAGCGTGGTGAACGGGTAGTTGGCAATCTTCGGGCGTGCGCTCGACACGGCTGAGAGCAGTGTCGACTTGCCTGCGTTCGGAAGGCCCACAAGACCTACGTCGGCGAGCAGCTTCAGCTCGAGGATGATGGTCATCTCCTCCATCGGTTCGCCCGGCTGAGCATAGCGCGGGCACTGGTTGGTAGCTGAGCGGAACTGGAAGTTGCCGAGTCCGCCTCTGCCGCCCTTGAGCAGCAGCACTTCCTGTCCGTTGTGCATCACGTCGCATACGTACTTGCCCGTCTCGGCGTCGTACACCACCGTTCCGCACGGCACGTCGATGTATATGTCCTGGCCGTCCTTGCCGTGACACTTGTCGCGACCGCCGTTGCCTCCGTGCTCAGCGAAGACGTGGCGCTGGAACTTAAGGTGGAGCAGCGTCCAGTAGTTGTGGTTGCCGCGCAGGTAGATGCTGCCGCCGTGTCCGCCGTCGCCGCCGTCGGGTCCGCCGTTGGGGTTATACTTCACGTGACGTAGGTGCATAGAGCCTCTGCCGCCCTTGCCTGAGCGACAATATATCTTTACATAGTCTACGAAATTAGATTCTGCCATTGTCTGTATTTATGCTTTATAGATGAATAAAAAGGACAACTATCAATCAATCAATAGATTGACAACTTGCAAAGTTACGGAAAATATCGCAGAATAAGGCATACCTGCACCAAGTTTTTGCAGGTACGGTTGCATGTAAATGAAGTTTTTATGAGTTTGTGGGCGAAATAGTAGCAACTTGTCAGCTTGAATCAATGGCAAGCTGACAAGTTGCAGAATGTCTTAAGCCGCACGCTTCATGGTATAGCGCAGAGCGTATACGAGCACGAAGGCGAAGCCTGCGAGCGGTATGAAAAACGGCAGCGTGAAGTTGTCTGTAGAGTCGGCGATGATACCCATCAGAAGGAATCCGCAGCCGCCTACCGGTGTCATCATCAGTATCGACGAAGCGCTCTTGGTGAGTCCGCCGAGTCCGCGCAGCGTTAGGGCGAAGATGGTCGGGAACATGATAGCCTCGAAGAAATAGTTGGCTATGAGCGCCAGAACAGACACGTCGCGACCGAAGTCGAGCAGCAGAACGGCGATGCAGATCACGGTGCCGAGAGCGCATACGGCGAGATACTTCTCTGCCGCAATGTTGCTCATCACAGCCGCACCGATGAAGCGCGCCAGCATGAACACGCCCAGACCGATGGTGAGTATCGTAGAGCCCGTGGCTGCCTTCATCCAGCCCTGCCCCGTCACGAAGTTGATGAAGTAGGAGTTTATCGAAATCTCTGCCACCTCGTATGCGAGTAGCGCAAGCAGTCCGAACACGAACCAGCGGTTGCGGAAGAGCATCTTCAGGTTGTGTGCGCCTTGCTTTGTGTCGTTGTCGTTGTCGTGAACAATCTCTGGCAGTTTCACTCGTGCGAAAACCACGGCTATGAGTAGCACGAACGCGCCCATTATGGTGTAAGGTATCACGGCGTCGCCGCCTGCGCTGCCGTCGGCGCCCTGGAAGAGGAAGCTGCCCACGACGAGTGTGGCGAACATAGAGCCTACGCCGTTGAACGACTGCGAGAAGTTAAGGCGCGACGTTGCTGTCTCCTTCGGACCAAGCTCCGTTACGTACGGATTGGCTGACGTCTCGAGGAACACAAGTCCGCAACCGATGATGAACAGCGCAACGAGATAGGCGTAGAACGTGCCCAGCATTGAGCAGGGGATGAACGCCAGCGAGCCTAAGCCGAACAGCAGGAGTCCGCTTACCACGCCGCGGCGGTAGCCCTGACGGTTGATGAACAGACCGGCGGGTATCGCCATGAGGAAGTAGCCGAGATAAGTGGTCACCTGAATCAGTGCCGACTGTGTGATGCTGATGTCGAGCGCATTCTGGAAATGCTTGTTGAGCACGTCGAGGATGGCGCGCGCAAAGCCCCACATGAAGAAGAGTGAGGTGATGAGGATGAACGGCACAGCATACTGCTTGCTGCTCAAAGATGATTGATTTTGTTTCATGCGTGCAAAGTTACTGCAAACCGAAGACAATACAAAATATGCTCGCAAATTTTTGTCATAACTAAGCTACTTGCACTAACTTTCTGACACTTAACGATGCGTCTCTTCAAAAAAATTCTGCAAGCAGTTTTTTTATGTGCAAGACTTTCAGTAACTTTGCACCTAATTATAAATATTGTACCCTATGAGCGTGATAAAAATAAAGGATAAGACCTTCAAGGTGTCAATCCCCGAAGCTGAGATTCTTCAAAAAGTAAAGGTCGTAGCCGATCGTATCAACAAGGACATGGCAGGCAAGAACCCGTTGTTGCTCGCCATGCTCAACGGATCGTTCGTGTTCGCTGCCGACCTCATGCGTATGATCAACGTGCCGTGCGAGATTTCGTTCGTCAAGATGTCGTCGTACGAGGGCACTGCGTCTACCGGAAAGGTGAAGCAGCTCATCGGTTTGAACGATGATATCAAGGGCCGCACCGTGATCATCGTTGAGGACATCATCGAGTCGGGACTCACTATGCAGACTCTGCTCGAGCAACTCAAGGAGAAGGAGCCGGAGTCGGTGCACATCTGTACTCTGCTGCTCAAGCCGGAGTGTCTGAAGGTGCCTCTCGACACAGAGTATGTAGCCATTGAGATACCAAACGACTTCATCCTCGGCTACGGACTCGACTACGACCAGCAGGGACGCAACCTGCGCGATATCTATACAGTGGTGGAGTAGGAGTAAACAATAACATTACATAATAAAAAATTCAGATGAAAAACATCGTAATTTTCGGTGCTCCTGGTTCAGGCAAGGGCACTCAGAGCGACCTGATGATTGAGAAGTATGGTTTCAACCACATCTCTACAGGCGACGTTCTTCGCAACGAGATCAAGAACGAAACAGAACTTGGCAAGACTGCCAAAGGCTTTATCGACAACGGACAGCTCATCCCAGACGAGCTGATGGTAAACATCCTCGCAAGTGTGTATGACAGCTTCGGCAAAGAGCATAAGGGCGTTATCTTCGACGGCTTCCCGCGCACAATCCCGCAGGCTGAGGCTCTGAAGAAGATGCTCGCAGAGCGCGGACACAAGGTAGCTGCCATGATTGAGCTCGACGTTCCTGAGGACGAGCTGATGACTCGTCTTATCAAGCGCGGTCAGGAGAGCGGACGCTCTGACGACAACGCTGAGACTATCAAGAAGCGCCTCGACGTTTATCACAACCAGACAGCTCCGCTTATCGAGTGGTACAAGGGCGAAGGTATTCACCACCACATCAACGGACTCGGCGAGTTGCCACGCATCTTCGGCGATATCTGCAGCGTGATCGACGCACTCTAATAAATTGTTGAGAATTGAGAGTTGAGAATTGAGAGTTATGATATGTTTAGCAGCTCATGCTTGCTTGTATAGTATTAAAAATGTAATCATAACTCTCAACTCTCAATTCTCAACTCTCAATTCTACAATCTCAACTCTCAACTATAAAAAAGTCCTCGAAAAAAATTCGAGGACTTTTTTTATTCGTTGCTTTCGATGAAGACCGTGCTGTCCATTTCGTCGAGCGACTTCTTCTTCTTGTTTTCCTTCGCTCCAGCCTTCAGCAGACTCTTTGCAGCGGTGATTATGCTTCTGCCGCTTTCCGCCGTCGACACCTTCAGCTTAGCCATCTTCTCCACCGTGCTGTTCATGCTCGTCTCTACGTCGATGAAGCGCATGCCGAAGTCCTGCACACGCTCCACGACGATGTTCGCTGCGTCTATCATCGCCTGCTGGTTCTTCAGCTGGCGCACCTGCGTCCACATCATCTCCAGCACGCGAAGGTTCATGTACATGGTCTGCGGACCGAGAATCATGACGCCTTCGTCGTAAGCCTCGCGCCATAGCGTGGTGGCGTTGAGCAGCGCAAGATTCAATGCGCCTTCTATAGGCACGTACATGATGGCGAAGTTGAGGCGGTTGTAGCCTTCGGGCAGATACTTCGTGTACTCCTTGCGCGCCAGTCGCTTCACCTGCGCACGCACGCTTGCTACGTGTGCCTTCAGATATTCCGACTTCTCGGGCGTGCCGTCCTCAGCGTTCATGTAGCGCTCGTAGTCGGTGAGCGACATCTTCGAGTCGACCACCACGTGGCGATTGTTCGGGAAGTGGAGTATGAAGTCGGGTATGAGTCCGCGTCCGTCGTCTCCCTTCGCCTGCTTGCCCGCCTTGTCGCGCAGCGTCTCCTGCGTGTCAAACTGCTCGCCCTCCTTCAGCTCGAGGTCTTCGAGCAGCTGCTTCAGCTTCAGCTCGCCGAAGTTGCCCTGCACCTTCACCTCTCCGGTGAGCGCACGTGTCAGCCGGTCGGCAGTCTCGCCCAGCGCCGCGCTCTTCTCCATGTTCACCTTTATCGTGGCATCGAGACGCGTGAGCGCTTCGTTCTGCTGTTCCTTCGATTTGTCGAACGCCTCGCGCATGCTCTTCAGGCTTTGTGTGAGCGGGTCGATTATCTTCGACACCTGCTCCTTGTTGCGCTCGCCCAGCTCGTCCTGACGTCGCTTCAGAATCTCCTCCGACGTGGTCTGCATCTGTTCGCGTATGAGCTTCATCTGACTCTCCACCTGCTCGCGGTTCATCTCTCTGAGTGCTTCTATCTGCTTCTGTTGACCCTCCTTCACCTGCTCGAGTTGCGCCGTCTGCGCCGCCTTCAGCTGTTCGAGCTGTGTTGTCTGCGCCTCTTTCAGTTCAGCAATCTGCTTCTCGTGCGCCTCTTTCAGTTCGGCGATTTGCTTGTTGTGCACATCCTTAAGGTCTGCTATTCTCTTGCTGTAAGAATACGCCACCACGCCGATGATGATGGCTGCCACTATTACTACTATGATGCTTTCTATCATTATTATATAATTATATAGATTTCTTGTGTTTACGTTTCTTGCAAAAATAATAAAAGTGTGAAGCATACTCAACACTTTCTTCCGAAAAGTTGAAAGTGTTGAGTATAATTAACAGATACATTGACGGTAATCATGACCGTCGTTTTAAGAAGCAGTTCATGTTTCTCATCGTTTAAGAGCTTAAAATATATTGTTATTCTGTGTTGTTCGATAGTCGTTACGTTCTGCCGATGTCGTTTTACACTATGCAAAATAAAAAAAGAGGTATGCCTATTGTGGTCATACCTCTTGTGAAATGATGTTTTTTGTTTTGAATTTGTGCGATTATGCTTTGTTGCGCGGCGTATCTGTCTGCCTCACGCAGTTTTATCTAAGTGTGAAGCGTGCTTTTAATGGTGTGTTGTCAGAGGCGTTTCCTATGAGAGCCTCAAACACGCCGTTCTCCGATTTCCATGCACTTGACGTTTCGTCGTAGAAAGAGAGAGCTGCATTGTCGATGGTGATGTCTACGTCCTGCTGTTCGCCGGGGTTGAGCCATACCTTCTTGAAGCCTTTCAGCTCCTTCACAGGACGGTCTACCGATGCTTTCACGTCCTTTATGTAGAGCTGTACGGTCTCTGCGCCACGCTTCGTGCCGGTGTTCTTGACGGTTACGGTTAACGTCAATTTGCCGTCGCGAGTCATTTCTTTTGCCGACTGTCGCAGGGCGCTGATGCTGAATGATGTGTAACTCAGTCCGTGTCCGAAAGCAAATGTCGGTTTGATGTGTTTCTTCTCCGTCCAGCGGTAGCCCACATATATGCCTTCCTTATATTCTTCGTCGATTACCTTGTCGAAACCAACTGTCTTGTCGTCGGTGGTTCGCCACGTGCCAGGATATGTTTTCAGAGCGTGAGCGCCACAGTCGTTGAGACTTCCATACCATGTGAACGGCAGCTTGCCGCTCGGATTGGCGTCGCCTGTCAGCACGTCGGCGATGGCGTTGCCTGCTTCCGAACCTATGAACCAGCTCTGTACGATGGCTGCCACCTTGTTTCGCCAAGGCATTGCCACGGCGTTGCCCGACACGTTTACGTAGATGAGGCGGTCGGTTACCTTGGCAAGTGCTTCGATGAGGCGGTTCTGCGCGTATGGCAACTCATACTGCTTGCGGTCGTGTCCTTCGCAGTCCTGATAGTCCGACTTGTTCAGTCCGCCCACCATAATGACATAGTCGGCATCCTTTGCTTTCTCCACAGCCTCGGCAATGAGTTGGTCGGCGGAGCGGTCGTCCTTCAGGTTTTGTCCCGTTTCCACTCCGTTGTATTCGCCCGTCACGTCTCCGACGTATCCGCGTGCATAGTCAATCTCTGCCGTACCTCCAAGTTTTGCTCGCAGTCCGTCGAGTGGAAGTGTCTCGCGTTGCACCTTCAGCGATGACGAACCGCCGCCGACGGTCATCATCTTGATGGCATTCTCGCCCACAACGAGTATGCGCTTCGCCTTGTTGCGGTCGATAGGCAGCACGTTGTTGCGGTTCTGTAGTAGCACGATGCCCTCGTCAGCAATCTGGCGGGCAGCCTCGTAGTGCGATTCTGAACAGAGGAAGCCGTGCGGACGCTGACGGTTCATCGTCGTGCGGAAGAAGAGTCGCAGCACACGGCGCACCTTGTCGTCGAGTTCTCGGGTGGTGTATTTGCCGCTCTTTATACCATTGATATATGGTGTGGCAAGATAATAGTTGTCATAAGCGTTGCTTGTTCCTGCTGAAAGGCCGTTGGTCCATGTTCCGAACTCAATGTCCAGCCCATTCTTCACCGCCTGGTCGGTGTCGTGACATCCGCCCCAGTCGCTCACCACCACGCCGTCAAACGCCCATTCGCCCTTCAGTATGCGGTCGAGCGTGTACTGGTTGTGGCAGTTGTGCTCGTTATTGTAAAGGTTGTATGCACCCATAATGGCCCAAACCTTGCCTTGCTCCACGGCAGCCTTGAACGCCGGCAGATAGATCTCATGCAGAGCGCGGTCGCTTACTACGACGTTCACCTGATTACGATATTCCTCGTCATTATTCAGACAGTAATGCTTCACGCATGCCGAAACGCCATTCGACTGCAGACCCTGTATGTAAGGCACCACCATCGTAGCCGCCAGGTAAGGGTCTTCGCCCATATACTCGAAGTTGCGTCCGCCGAGCGGGGTGCGATAGATGTTGACGCCCGGTCCGAGAATCATGTCCTTGCCACGATAGAGGGCTTCTTCGCCAAGACTCTTGCCGTAGAGCGTGGCGAGGTCTGGGTTCCATGTGGCAGCGAGACAGGTCAACGCAGGGAACGCCACGCATGAGTCGTTGGTCTGTCCTGCCTGCTCCCATTCGTCCCACAACACGTCAGGGCGCACACCGTGAGGGCCGTCGTCTGTCCAGAAGTCGGGAAATCCCAATCGCGGTATTCCGGCAGATGAGAATTTGCTCTGTGCATGTATGACGCGTATCTTTTCCTGAAGAGTCATACGCGAGAGGGCGTCGTCAATGCGCAGCTCCATTGGTTGTGTCTCGTCCAGATAAACTGGAGTGTGCTGAGCGTAAGCGGTCATTGCGTTTATCGCAATCAAGCATGATGTTATGATATGTTTCATAGTAATGTGAATGGTTTTTAGCGATCTTCTTACTCCGCAAGCAGGTCCTTCACTTCCTCCAGACTTCCGTCCGACGGCGATGGTGTGATGCCGAGCAGATGGGCGAGGAGCGGGTAGACGTTCACGTTGCGGAAGGTAGACTCGCGGGTGTAGCCCTTGCGGAAGTCGGGACCACAGGCGCGGAACAGCACGTGCATGTCGCTGTACGTAGGGTCGAAGCCGTGCGCGCCGGCTATGGTGCGGTCGTGCTCGCTCGTGACGAAGCCGATGTCGCTGAGCACCACGATGTCGCCGATGTTCTCGTTCGTGCCGAAGTGCAGATATTCCGGCACCTCAGCCTTGCGGTACGCCCTGAGGTGAGGCACGGCGTTGAGTGCCTTCAGAATCTTGCCCTCGCAGCCCTTCTTGGCGAACACCATTGTGGGGAAGCCCGTCGCGAGGCGCTCATACCACGACTTGTCGAGCACCTTGTCGAGACGTATGATGCGCTCGTTGGAGAGACGTGCCATGCCGTGATCGGCAGTCACGATAAGGTCGATGTCGGCAGCGTCGGGCATGTGCTGTATGTCGTTCCAGAGCTGGCTGAGCAGACCGTCGAGCGCCTCCACCTGCTTGCACGTCTCAGGACTTTCCGGTCCGAAGGCGTGTCCGCTGTGGTCTGGCTCGTCGAAGTAAGCCATGATGAGCTGCGGACGCTTGTCGGCAGGCATCTTCAGCATCTCCTCAATCTTCGCCACGCGCTCCACATACGTCAGCAGCGGCTTCTTGGCGTAGCTGTGCCAGTAGTCTGGATATTCGCCCTTGATAGCCACGTCGGAGCCAGGCCAGTAGACCACGCCCACGCGTTTGCCCTGACGTTTTGCGGTGAGCCATATCGGGTCGCCGCCCCAGTAGGCAGGGTCGTTCTGGTTCTTGCCTAAAGCGAAGGTGGTGTTGGTAGCCTTGTGGTAGAACACGTTGGCGATGATGCCGTGGTGGTCGGGCACGAGGCCGGTGGCGAGCGTGTAGTGGTTGGGGAAGGTAGACGAGGGGAACGAGGGCTGCATCACAGCCTGCACGCCGTCGTGTCCGAGCTTGTCGAGGAACGGCGTGTGGTACATCTGCGGATAGTCCCAGCGGCAACCGTCGAGAGAGACTATCACAATACGATGTTCGCCGGCAAGCGAGCTTGCCAGCGAACAAAGTAATAGCGAAAGGACAACGATTATCCTTCTCATATCTGTCTTTTATGAATTAGTTGAATGTGTACTTGATACCGATCTGCATCTTCCAGCACTGGTCGTAGTTGTGGTTGAAGTTCCAGGTCTTGGTAGCATACTCGCCGTTCACCTTCATCATGCTGAACACCGGTGTGTTGTTCTCCACCTTGTTCACCTTCAGAACCTGACCGTTGTTGCAGCTGCCCATGTTCTTGGCTACGCCCCACTTCGAGTTGAAGAGGTTGCCTACGTTCATGATGTCGAGGCTGAGCTGCAGGCGGTTGCGTGTGTTGCCTATCTTCACGTCGAAGTCGTGTGCCCAACGGAAGTCGAAGCGGTGTATGAACGGAGCACGAGCGCTATAAGCCTCTGCGTACTCGCCCTTGTGGTTCTTCAGATACTTGTCCTGCTCTACGAACTTCCAGAATGCCTGGCGGTCGGCGTCGCTTACGAAGTTGATTTCAGAGTCGTTTCTCGGTATGTACATCAAGTCGTTCTTGATGCCGTCGCCGTTGATATCGCCGTTGTAGAGGAAGCTGTAGCCCGACGGAGAGTAGCCTGTGTAGAAGAGGCTGAAGTGATCCTTGGCATACTTGTAGCTTACGTTAGCGATGATGCGGTCTGGGATGACATACTGTGAGTTCTGCACCTTAGAGAAGTTAGGACCGTTGATGGTGTACAGACCCGACCATGCAGAAGAAGCGTTGCTACCCGGCATACCCGATACCTCCTTCATCACGGTGTGTGTGTAGGCAGCCATCACGTTGAGGTTCTTCAGCGGCTCGGCTGTAGCTGTGATGTTGAAGGTGTAGCCGTATCCCTTGTGAGTGTTGGTGAGCACGCACGCATCGTTGATGTTCGAGTAGTATGTGAAGTTCTTCGGATAAACGAGGCGGTTGTCAGCTCCGTTGAGGTGTTCCCACTCAGAAGTGTCGTCCTTGATGTTGTAGTTCTTCAGCATCACGTCGGTGATCTTCTTAGTGTAGATGAACTCGGCTGTGAGCGTCATCGGGAAGCTAACCGGCACCTGATAGTCTACAGCGAGTGACGACTTCCATACCTGCGGCATCTTGAAGTTGCGGTCTACGCCGCCGATTGTTCTTGCCAGAGTGCCGTCGTCAGGAGTGATGTTTGCCGGCGCACCGAGCAGTTCGCGAATCTTGTCGCGGTCGGTTACGAGTCCGCCCTTGAAGTTGTTGAGCAGCGGGTCAGACGACTGCACTGTGCCGTCGCTGTTGTACTTTGTAACAGCGTTGAACGGGTTCTGCTGAATCATACCCGAGTTGCTCGGCATGTTGGTGAAGAATACCAACGGCAGACGGCCTGCGAACAGACCAGTACCGCCACGCACCTTGAGGCTCTTGTTGCCCAGCACGTCCCATACGAAGCCTACGCGCGGCGAAATCTGAATGTTGCTCTTCGGCCACATACCGGTGTCGATATGCTTTCCGCCGAAGTCGAGTGCCTTGATAGCGTTGTTGGTCATGATGTCGTCGTCGTCGAAGGCGATGTTGTCGAAGCGGATACCGCCGGTGAGCTTCAGGCGGTCGTTCACGTTCCACTCGTCCTGCAGGTAGATGCCATACTGGTTGAACTTAACCTCTGATGCTGGGCTTGTAGCTCCGTTGTAGCCGTAAGCGAGACCCACGGTCTCAGGCGCAGCGCCGGTGAGGAAGTCGTCGAGCGAGCGGTAGCGGTAGTAGCCTGTGCCGCCGCGCATGTATGCGTTGTTAGCAAGCTGATGCTCGAAGTTGAAGCCCGCTGTCACCTTGTGGTTGCCAGCATACCATGTGAAGTTGTCGGTAAGGCTGAGCACCTTGTTCTTCACCTGGTTGTTGTAAGAGAAGAGCTCGTAGCCGAAGCTCATATACGGCGAGAGGTCCTGCTTTACGGTACCGTCGGCGAGAGTCTCGTAGCCGTTCATGATGTCGACGAACGGGAAGATAGAAGAGTCAGAACCGCGTCCGTCCTTCATGTCTGTATATGTGAAGAGCAACTGGTTGGCGAACTTGTCGCCGAAGCGGCTGTTGAGGTCGGCAGTTACAGATGTCACATTGTTATCCATAGAGTACATAGAGTTTGAGAACGACATCGAGTACTGCGAGAGGCGGTCCATGTTGCGCAGACGGTAGCCCGTGTCAGACGAGTTGCCGTTAGGCGCGTTCCACATCTTGTTGGCTGTGTGGTTGAAGCGTACTGCAAGATGGTGGTCGTTGGTGATGTTCCAGTCGATGCGGCCGAGCAACTTGAGGTTGTGCTCGTCGGCGCCCCAGTTGGTGTAAGAACCCGGGTTGTAGCCGTACTTCTCCTTAAGGAACTGAGCGACGCGGTCGAGGTCGCTCTTCTTTGTACGAGAGATGTACTTGTCGATGTCAGCCTTGCCGTCCTCAGACGGAGCCCAGCGGTTAGCTACGCCCGGCACCTTTGTATATTCGGCGTTGGCGAAGAAGAAGAGCTTGTCCTTCACGATCGGGCCGCCGAGGGTGAAGCCGTAGGTCGTTGTGCGGTTCTTGCCGCGCTCGCCGAGGTCGGCGTCGTCAACGCGGTTGCCGTGCATGTTCTCGTTGTTGTAGTAGATGTATGCCGAACCCTTGAAGGTGTTCGTACCCGACTTTGTAACGGCGTTGATGCCGCCGCCGATGAAGTTGGTCTGGCGCACGTCGTACGGCGAAACCACTACCTGCACCTCGTCGATGGCGTCCATAGAGATAGGATTGCCGCCGCCCGGGAGCTTAGATGTCAGACCGAAGTTGTTGTTGAGGTTCGCACCGTCGAGTGTGAAGTTTGTAGAACGTCCGTCACCGCCTGCGAAGCTCATGTCGTTAGCGTACGGCGAGAGGCGTGCGATGTCAGAGATGCTGCGGTTGATGGTCGGAATGTTCTGCATCTGTGTCTGCGAGATGTTGGTTGTTGCACCGGTCTTCTCGCCTGCAAACTTCGAACCCTTTGCGCTTACTACTACCTCGCCCAGCTCGTTCTGGTCTTCGCTCATGTTCACGTTGAGGTTGTAGGTCTCACCGAGCTGCAGCGTGATGCCCGTAATGTTCTTCTTGGTGTAGCCGATGTAGCTAACAGTCACCTTGTACGGACCGCCGACACGCATACCCTGGATGGTATAGCGTCCGTCGATGTTAGTCGCTGTGGCGTAGCGTGTGCCCGAAGGCTCATGCACAGCCTGCACAACAGCGCCGATAAGCGACTCGCCGTTGCTCTGAAGCGAAACTTTTCCTGATAACGCAGAGGTCGTAACCTGTGCCAATGCCGAGCTGACAGCTGCTATCAGCATAGCAAAAGTAAGGAGGAACTTTTTCATATTACACAAAAATTTAGTTAGATGGTTGTTATTTCCTTTCGTTTTGCAAAATTAAACTAAATAAATGAGAAAGTTAATAAAAAAGCATTAATATTTTGTTTCTTGCCCATTATTAGTTAAAAAGAAAGCCCCGGCAAACGTTTTTATTTGCTGGGGCTTTCTGTTTTTAGCCCAATAATCCCTTACGTTACAAGAAGGCGATGGTAAGACCAGCCATCACGATGCTCACCATAGACATGAGCTTGATGAGGATGTTGAGCGATGGTCCTGAGGTGTCCTTGAACGGATCGCCCACGGTGTCGCCTACGATGGTGGCCTTGTGGTTGTCGCTGCCCTTGCCTTCGAAGTGGCCTTCCTCTATCATCTTCTTCGCGTTGTCCCATGCGCCGCCCGAGTTGGACATGAACACGGCGAGCGTGAAGCCTGCCGCCAAGCCGCCCGTGAGCAGACCGAGCACACCGGCTACGCCGAGCACCAAGCCTACGACGATAGGTATGACGATGGCGAGGAGCGACGGCACAATCATCTCGCGCTGTGCGCTGCGTGTGCTTATCTCCACGCAACGACCGTAGTCGGGCGTTGCCTTGCCTTCGAGTATGCCCTTAATCTCGCGGAACTGACGGCGCACCTCCTGCACCATCGACTCCGCAGCGCGACCTACTGCGCCCATCGTGAGACCGCAGAACAGGAAGGCTGCCATGGCTCCGAGGAATGCTCCGACGAGCACCTTCGGGTTGATGAGGTTCACCTGGAAGAACTCTATGAAGTCTATCGTGCTTGCGTTGGTCGGGTCGAACACGTTGCCCGCTGCGTCGAGATACTGCTTGCCGTTGTCCACGGCGCGTATCATCGCTATCTTTATCTCCTCTATGTACGAAGCCAGAAGAGCCAGCGCCGTGAGCGCCGCCGAACCGATGGCGAAGCCCTTGCCCGTAGCCGCTGTGGTGTTGCCGAGAGCGTCGAGAGCGTCGGTGCGCTCGCGCACTTCCTTGCCCAGTCCGCTCATCTCCGCGTTGCCGCCGGCGTTGTCGGCGATAGGTCCGTAGGCGTCGGTGGCGAGAGTGATGCCGAGTGTCGAGAGCATGCCCACGGCAGCGATGCCGATGCCGTAGAGACCGGTGCTTATCGACTTAGCCGAGAGCGACATATCGAAGCCGTTGGCGCAGAGATAGCTGAGCATGATGGCTACCGAGATGGTCACTACGGGTATCATCGTCGATATCATGCCCGTTCCTATACCTTTTATAATAACCGTAGCGGGACCGGTCTGCGAAGCCTCCGCAATCTTCTGCGTCGGCGTGTAGCTGTGCGAGGTGTAGTATTCGGTAGCCTGACCGATTACGACGCCTGCCACGAGTCCGCTAATCACCGAGAACGAGAGTCCGAGCCAGTTATCTATGCCCAGCAGGTATAATATAATAAAGGTGGCAACGGCTATGAGCGCCGCACTCACGTTGGTGCCGAGGCCGAGCGAGTGGAGCAGTTCCTTCATCGTTGCGCCCTCCTTGGTGCGCACGAGGAAGATGCCGATGAGCGAGAGGAAGATGCCGATAGCGGCAATCACCATTGGCGCAATCACGGCGCGCAGCTGCATGTCTGCGTTCATGGCGAACGCCGTTGCGCCGAGCGCAGCCGTCGACAGGATAGATCCGCAGTAGCTCTCGTAGAGGTCGGCGCCCATACCAGCCACGTCGCCCACGTTGTCGCCCACGTTGTCGGCGATGGTGGCGGGGTTGCGTGGGTCGTCCTCGGGTATGTTCGCCTCCACCTTGCCCACGAGGTCGGCTCCTACGTCGGCAGCCTTGGTGTAGATGCCTCCGCCGACGCGGGCGAAGAGAGCCTGCGTAGAAGCACCCATACCGAAGGTGAGCATAGTGGTGGTGATGGTGACGAGGGCGGTAGCCTCTCCGTCGTAAACGGCGTTAAGAATAACAAACCAGATGGCGATGTCGAGCAGTCCGAGGCCCACAACGACGAGACCCATGACGGCGCCGCTGCGGAATGCTATCTTCAGACCTTTGTCCAGACTCGTGCGTGCTCCGTTTGCGGTGCGTGCCGAAGCGTAGGTTGCGGTCTTCATGCCGAAGAAGCCTGCAAGACCCGAGAACAGACCGCCGGTGAGGAATGCGAACGGCACCCACGGGTTCTGCACCTTAAGCACATAAGCCATGAACGCGAACACGATGGCGAGCACCACGAACACGATTGTCACCACCTTGTACTGCTGCTTGAGGTAAGCCATTGCGCCTTTGCGCACGTGCTCTGCTATCTCTTTCATTCTGTCTGTGCCTTCGTCTTCGTTCATCATCGAGCGGAAGAAGAACCATGCCATTCCCAATGCTACAACGCTGGCTATCGGGATAAGCCAAAATACTAATGGAATGTTGTTCATAACGTCTTGTTTATTAGGTTGATAATAGATAATAGTAGTTGTCGGTTTGCTTTACGATTGTTATTTCTATAAAAGATTTTGCAAATATATGAAATAAAACAACACGAATGGGAAAAATGCAGAGTTTTTTGTTGAAAATATTCTGCTATGTATATAAAAACAAAAGGAGAGTGTGTAGACACACACCCTCCTCCTATGCTTAGCGCTAAGAGCAGTGTTGATTTGCAGGTGGTGTAACATCATTACCGCGGTGGTGTAACGTCATTACCGCAGTGCTGTAACACCATTACCGCGCAACGGTAACAACGTTACCACGCCACGGGAACAGCATTGTTGCGGTTCTTTCGCAAGAAAACGCTCAACTTCTTTTCTTTATTCTTTATGTTTTTCCGTTTTTTTGCTTAACTTTGCGTATCTTAACATAAGCGGATGTGCATCCGCAGAGAAAGATACGATTAATATATACCAGAAGAGTTATGTTATATTTGTTACAGTTTGCATGTCTGATATTCATGTTTATCAGCGCATTCTTCATTGCCGTCACGCGTCTTCACGTGAGATGGATAAACCGGCGGTATGAGTGGTCGCGCTGGATGATATTCGCAGCCCTGCTTTTGATGGCGGTACACTTCTTCCTGCAGATGTACTTCGGCTTCCGCGCCACGGACGAAGATGTGGGAGCCGTCATCAACGTGCTGGTCTACCTGCCTTGCTTCACGCTTTTCTCGATGGCTATCTACAACATTGAGGCTACCCACACCAAGCGCCGTAAGATGAACCTTATCTGCGCCGCCGTATACGCCGCCATGCTTGCCGCCTTTGCTGTGGGCTACAGCTTTAGCGGCTCCCTGAACATTGGCGCATGGCTTTACGTGATGCTTGCTCTCTTTTTTGGCAATATTGTCTACTGCATATACATGATAATAATAGAGATGAACAAGCGGAAGAAACTCCTTGAGACGATGACAGCCACGGATATGCTGCCTTTTATAAGATATGCCCGCGCGAGCATCGCGATGCTTTCCCTCATAGCCATATCCATGCCGTTCGCCATCCTCTCCACCAAGTCGTTGTACATAATAGGTCCGGTCGGTCTCCTCGTACTGCTTTTCTTCATCGTCAACTTTGTGGGGTTCGGCTACTGTTACGTACCTACCGAGGAGCTGCTGGATAGGGAAAGAGGCAACGACGAAACCGACGACGACGAACAGACGACGGCAGAGAACTGCGCCTCGCAGTCGGCGGCTGACTGTGAGCAGTCCGCGCAGCGCCTCTCAGCCGAACGCAGCGCCTTCATCCAGGCGGCGCTCGACAAGTGGTGTGCAGACATGGGCTATAAGGACAGTTCGGTCAATATGCTTACATTGTCACATTCGCTGGACATCAACAAAAACGAACTGACGCAGTTCTTCAGCCAATGCCAGAACACGACGTTCCGTATATGGCTCAGCGAGATACGTTTCAATGCTGCCAAAAAGATGATGAAGGAGTTTCCCGACTACAACAACGACATCATTTCTGCTGAATGCGGTTTCTCTTCAAGGTCATATCTTTATAGGATTTTTAAGGAAAAGGAGGGATGCACTCCTGTTGAATGGAGAGCCAAAAACTCATAAAAAACTACTGAAAAACCCTCTGTAAGGTGTCTACTTCGTAGGAAGTGGACACCTTTTTTATATGAATTGGACATTTACGCACACGAATCAGACACTTAATTTTAATGAAAAACATTAAATTTGCCTTATGAAAGAAACGTATCTATAACTCTATTGCATAAAGATAAGATCAAATCAAATCATAAACAATAATCAAAACATCTGAAAATGAAAAAAAGAAGACAACAGCAACATCCTCCATATTTGGACGGGCGGGTTGCAAGCAATTCTGTTTCTACGCGGCGTTCCATGCGAACGTCCGTGGGAAGGTTCATGCAGTTCTTCCTTTGTGTCATGATGCTGATGGCGTTCTCAGTGCAGAAGGCGTCGGCGTATGACGATTGGCAGGACAGCTGGATAAGTCAATGGTACGATGCGGAAAATGCCACTATCGTACTCGACATCCGCGTTTACCAATCGTGGGGTGGAGCAGGATCCGGCCATTGCGGATTCTGTCGTGATGACGGTTGGCTTGATGTCAGTGTGGCTGGATACGACATCCATCTCAAAGGTCCGAAAGACCAGTGGACAAGCTATGACCCTAACTCAGATCAGGTCACGGGAATCGACAAGAAATACGTACAATGGCTTGGTTTCAGAAAAACAGATGGCGACAAGGGATCTTATTTCATTAAGATCACCATTCCGCTGATACAGGACCGAATCGGAACAGACGTATTTGTAAAATACAAGGGAGTATGGTGGCGCGAATTGAAAACGGCGACGGATCAGGACGTTGATTTCACTGCAACCGTAGACACCCATTTCGGCTGTACGCCGACTATAATCACAAATGCCTATTATGGCGTAAAGGGGAATAAGCCTGGCTATGTCATCGCATGGAAAAAAGACGGAACGGCAAAGCAGAACTCCATTGACAAAAAGGGACATTTCAGACTCTGCTATTCAAACGGTGACCCCGTGCCAAACATCTCCACTATCGATGCGAGTCTTTATAGCAGTGGAGAGTTCTTTATCCCAGTGGAGAGTCTGAATCTTGACAATCCGTCTGAATACAAGATTATACAGCACTACGAGCCGACTTATAACAATAAGGTAATTTACGAGACATCAAGCTCTGCCAATAAAACCCGTCCTGCCTATCCGCAGGTGAAGGAAATCAGCGCCAACTATGATCAGGTGACGCGCAAGGCGAAGGTGAACTGGAATCTCAGTGCGGCTCCGACGCAGAACTGCATTGAGGACAATATGGTGCTCACAATCAAGAGTACGAATAGGGCGACAAATGCTGTGGAGACAACCACACAGAATATCAAGTATATGGCTGGTAAGACAGCATACAGCTATGAGTTTGACGTACCTTTAGGCGAGAGCCTGAATTATGAATTCAGAGTTAAGCGTTCGCATACAGGCAACTCTGACGTGTGGAACAACGCTTTCAGCAAGTCGACCTCTCTCGATGTTTCTACAAAGCACAGCAATGTTACAGCAGGTTCTGTGCATGCCGTACTGGACGAGGAAGCCAAGACTGCCACTATCACTTGGCAGACAGAGGGCGACATCTGGAGTTCGGGCACCAAAGCGGTGATTACCCGTATCAACGTAACAACCAACACTACCGACAACATTGAGCTGTCGAAGGAAGAATTCCTCAGCGGCAAGTATGTTGACGACATGATAATGGTGTGCAACGAATATCGTTACCGCCTTACTGTGAAGCCTGCCGAGGCTTACGGCACTCTGCCTACGGTGGCTGCTCCGGAGTCAATCATGCCCACAAGCATAGGCAATCTTGTTGCGTTCACAGCCGGCAAGGGATATTATTCTGACCGCGTGGAACTGGCATGGAGCAGCAAGGGCAACTTTGAGCGCTTCGTAATCAACCGCAAGGAGCATGGCGCTCCTGATACAGACTATAAGCAGATAGCCGTTACTGAGGGCAACGAGGCTCAGAACGACTATTACTATAACGACGTGAACGCCATTCCCGGCATCGTCTACGACTATCGTATCAAGGGACAGGTGATGTGCTCTGGCAATCTGCTTGAGAGCGACGAGGAACTTACTGACGTTGGTTTCCGCACACCTACGGGCGACATCTACGGCCGCGTAACATTCGAAAACGGACAGGCAGTGGCTGGAGCAAAGGTTACAGCTGAGCCTACCGAAGGCTCTGGCGTTCCCGGCAAGTCGTACGTTTTCAGCGGTGCGTCAAAGCTTACCGTCGACAACGAGTCGCTCTTGAAGGACGCTACGAAGGCTGCAACACTCCAGGCATGGGTACGAGCAGACAAGGAAGGTACTATCATCGAGAAGCCGGGCATGTACAAGCTGGCATACAACAACCAGTATATTGAGTTCACGGTAGGCTCTCAGACACTGAAGACTTCGAAGAAACTCAAGGACTACGCTTCTTCGGCACAGTTCGTGCATCTCTCAGCCGTGGCAAGTGCTACACACCTTATTGTATATATAAACGGTAAGGCAGTGGCAGAAGCCAAGCGTACGGCTCAGATTACGGGCAACGACAATAAGGTGGTGATTGGTGAAGGCTTCACCGGAGCCATCGACGAAGTTCGTATCTGGAACAAGGCGCTCAATGCTGACACCCTCGCCAACGACTACGACCGCTATATCGTAGGTAATGAGGACGGCCTGCAGGCTTACTACACCTTCGACTATTCGGTAGACAACGCCTTCTACGACATATCGTACAAGGGCACCAAGTACAACATGAACCATGGTGTGGCTACGGATGTTACTATCAGTTCGAAAGACATTCCTACTTCTGCACAGCTCGGCTACAGCAGCTACACAGCTGTAGACGGTTCATACCAGATTCGTTCGCTGCCATACACCGGCAACGGAACCACTTATATGATTGTGCCTACTCTTGGCATACATCAGTTTGCGTCGGCTAAGGAGCTGCGCCTCATCAACTCGCAGTCACAGAGCCACACCGTGAACTTCACGGATAAGTCGTCGTTCAACATTTCGGGTAAGGTGATGTATAAGGGTGGCAACGTGCCCGTTGAGGGCGTGTCGTTCGCCGTGGATGGCGTCACCGTAATGGACGGCAAGAGCAACATTGTGAAGACCGACTCGCACGGACAGTTCACTATCAGCGTGCCCGTAGGACAGCACGAGGTGAAGGCTGTGCTTGCCAACCATACGTTCGAGAACGGCGGCAAGCTGACCAACATAGACGGCACCGACCGCAACTATCAGGACGACGACGGCGGCTTCGAAATCTTTGACGTTACAACCGTACGCTACATCGGACGCGTAGCTGGTGGTACGAAGCAGGAGGCGCTCCCCGTGGGTCACTCGCTCTCGAAGAACAACCTCGCTGACGACGTACGCATCGAACTCACCTATCCGAACGATGATTGCAAGATGACAACTAAAGCTCGCGAGACTACACTCAATCACGTCAAGGGCGCATACGTAAGCAAGCAGCACCAGAACCGAGTAGCTTACAATGGCAACAAGATTACTATCTATCCTGACGCAGAAACGGGTGAGTTCTATGCCGACCTCATTCCTGAGAAGTATAAGATTAATGTAGTAGTGCCTGGTCATGACAAAATCCCGGGCAGTGGCGACGACCTCAACTTGAGCAACGAGTTTGCAAAGCAGAGCGAGGTGAATGCTTATGTCGACTCTATCTCTACGCAGGGCAAGTATGTCAATTGCAGCGACACTGTATATTACAACAAGAAGCAGCAGTTCATCAAGCGCTACACTCCGTCAATCATCGTGAAGGAGAAGGTGAAGGGTAAGCTTCAGGACTTCTTCGGAAAGGAAGAACTCAGCATCGCTACCCTCGACCAAACAAAAACTATAAAGGTAAAGACCTACAATCCTGATAATGCTGCACAGCCTTACACACTCGGCGTGCCGGTGTATGAGCAGGGACAATACGTCACTTATCACATCACCACAGCGGAGGTGTACGAATATAAGGATAAGGACGGCAGACGTAAGGATGGCGTTAAGGAGGACATCGTGCCAACGCCTGAGGCTAAACTGTCATTCAGTAGAGGCGACATTGCGTACGGAACGCAAGAAGACATCACTACTGACGAGAACGGTGAGGCTGAATGGACTTTCCAGGTTAACAACCCGGAAATGACTTCGGCTCTGCGCTCAGCAGCTATGGATATGACCTACAGCGAAAACAGCGAAAGCACATCTTCTACAACAATCAACTGGAAGGGTGGCTTTGACGGCAAGGGAAATACTAAGGCTATCGTAATTGGTGCAAAGACTCTGGGATCGGACTTCGTTACGAACGGACCCGACAAGGTGCTCTTCGTGCTGCGCGACCCACCGGGAAGCAACTCTTATGCTTATCTTGAGAAGGGTGTGACAGTTACTTCTACAAGTACATATGAGGGAAATGTCACTAACGAGGGAGTATTGAACAACGAGGCAAAGGTTGGTGCCAAGGTCATCACCTTCACCGGTCTTGGTGCCGGAGTGGTGAACGAGAACGACGTGAAGAACGAATTCTCATTCGGCGCTTCTCACAGTGAGACAATCGGTGGTACAGACTCTGACACTAAGACGATGACCACTACCACACGCTTCGAGACAAGTAGCGACCCGCAGTATGTAGGAAGCGACGGCGACCTCTTCGTTGGCTATTCTACCAATATCGGTGTAGGCAAGACCGAAAACATCGCCGTTACTACACGTGAGATGTATCAGGCCAATCCTTCAGAATACGAACTGTTCAGCAATGTTACTCCCGAAAACAGTGAATATCTGCTTGTGAAGACTACTGGTCTGGGACTTTCGCAGAAGTATGGCACTATGTTCACCTATCCGCAGGTGCACATCGAGCAGGTGCTGTTGCCTAAACTTGAGGATGTACGCAACAAGTTGCTGCATCAGCCGGCTGAAGGTGTCGACTTCCAGGCAATGGCTGACAACACCAAACTCCCAGTATACGTTTCGAAGTTGGCAGCTGACGATCCTAACTTCGGCAAGAGCAACAACGACAAGGTGTTTAAGGGTGCCAATGCCACCGACCCGATTGACGGACCAAGTTACAAGATCTACACTCCGGCAGGACAGCCGTTGAAGGAGGATACTATCATGTTCCTCAATCAGTCGATTGACAACTGGAAGATGCAGCTTCGCAATAACGAGGAACAGAAGGTGAAGGCAGAACTCATGCAGAACCATTCGTTCCAGGGCGGTGCTTCTTACGAATACTCTGAGGAGTATGAGGTTGGACGCTCGGAGACTCAACGCTTTTCTATCTTGATTGGCGCTCAGTTCACCAACAACTTCGGATGGACACTCAATGGCACTGGTATGGTGCTCACTGTAGACGAGAGCCTTACCACCGAACACGGCGGTGAGTTCTCTACTGAGGAAACTGCACGCCACTGCAAGGGCTACGTGCTCGCAGAGGAAGGCTCTGACTACATCTCTGTAGACGTATGCCGCGAGGCAGGATACAAGAACGGCGACCAGTACATCAAGTACAAGGACATGAAGGATGAAGAGGGACAGACTTTCTCTACGTTCATCTTCAAGACTCGTGGCGGTGCTACGTCTTGTCCGTTCGAGGGCGAATACAAGACCAAGTATTACGAACCGGGACAGCACGTCATCAATGAGGCTACCGTTCAGGTGGAAGTTCCGGAGATAACCGTTGAAAAGGACTTCATCGAGAATGTTCCTTCTGGCAAGTCGGCTTACTTCACGCTCTATCTGCGCAACAACTCTGAGTCGCAGGACGACAACTGGTATAACCTCGTTATTGACGATGCCAGCAATCCTAACGGAGCACAGCTGCTCATCGACGGTGCACCGATAGGTAACGGCAGAGCATTGCTCGTACCGGCAGGCGGAACACTTACCAAGACACTCGAGGTGCGCAAGGGTTCGGTGATGAACTACGACAATCTTCGACTGATGTTGCAGTCGCAGTGTCAGTGCGACCCCACCGACTTCCAGGATGAAATATATGACGACGTGACGTTCAGCGTACACTTCACTCCCTCGGCTACTGACGTGAACCTGAAGAAGCCTACCGACAACTGGACATACAACACCAAGTTGGCAACAGCGGAGGTGAACGGCGTGCAGAAGCATTACATGGACGTAGTGATTGACGGATTCGATGTGAACTATGACAACTTCCATCGCATCATGCTTCAGTATAAGCCGTCGTCGGGCAGCGACAACGACTGGACAACGCTCATGAGCTACTACAACGACCAGACTCTCTTCGACCAGGCAGTGAAGAATGGTATGAATGCAGAGATGATCAAGGCTGCTGATGCCGGTACTATCAAGTATCGCTGGTTTATGGACGACCAGCAGGATCAGCGTTACGACCTGCGCACTGTAGGTACGAGCATGATCAACAATGAAGAGGTATACAACTATTCTGCCGTACACAGCGGCATCAAGGATATGTATAACCCGCGCCTATTCGGTAGCGCTCAGCCAGCTAATGGTGTACTGACGGTCAACGACGAGGTGAAGCTCACATTCAACGAGCCTATAGCCGACGGACTGCTCACCGACAACAACTTCTCGGTAACGGGCATACGCAACGGCGCACAGACCGACCATAGCGTAAGCGTACATCTTGACGGAAAGAACGACGAACTCGTGTCTGAGTTCCAGCGCAACTGGAGTGGCAAGAACCTCACTATAGAGATGTGGACTCTTGCAGACAAGCCTCAGGACGCTGTGCTCTTCAGCCAGGGCAACGCCAACAGTGCGATAGAGCTTGCAACGACGAGCGACAACCGCTTGAAGGTGAAGGTGGCTGATAAGACCATCGTCAGCGACAAGGCGTTCGACTACGAGCAGGGCACATGGGCACACGTGGCTCTTGTATATAATAATGAAGGAAACGTGTCGGCTTACTATAACTACGAACAGCTTATCAGCGCAGCTGAGGTGGGCGAGTACAACGGCGAGGGCGCTTACGTGTTCGGAGCCAGCGTAGACGGAAGCGGACACTTCGCAGGCAAGATGCACGGCGCCCGTATTTGGGACAAGGTAGTCACACCAGCACGTCTGCAGACCAACTCGCTGACAATGCTCTCAGGAGCCGAAAGCAATCTCATTGCTTACTATCCTATGTCAGAAGCTAAGGGCAGCGTTCTTGCCGACAAGGCACACGGTGCTAACCTTGAGATGCGAGGCTGCGAATGGGCTAACCCCGAGGGACGCGCAGCAGCGTTCAATGGTAAGGACCAGTATCTGAAGCTATCTTCGGGCAGTTCATGTGTCGTAGACAACAGCATGGACTACACCATTGAGACATGGTTCAAGGCCGACGAGGCTCAGCCGACGGCTACCATCATCTCTAACGGACGCGGCGACGGAGAGGAAATGGGCGGTTCGCTCAATCTCTTCGCACTCAATCTGGAGGAAGGCCGTCTGGTGTTCCACAACAACGGTGTGCGTGTGGCGTGCGACGGTAGCTACGCCGATAACGATTGGCACCATGTGGCTGTGGCTGTAAACCGCACAAGCGGACGCGCACAGATATACGTGGACGGCAAGCTGAACACTTACTTCGAGGCAGCCGACCTTGGTGGCATAGCTGCGGCTTACATACATCTCGGCGCTCGTGTGTGGACTCCTGCCGACAACCTGCAGCAGGAGAAGGCAGACAACTTCTTCAAGGGCGAGATTGACGAGGTGCGTGTATGGAATCTCTATAAGAGCGAAACGCTCGTGGAGAACGGCAACAGCAACCGTCTTGACGGCACCGAGAAGGGACTCTTAGCTTACTATCCGTTTGAGACATACATCGAATGGCAGGGCGTGAAGGAACTGCAGTTCTCTCTGAAAGACCAGAAGCAGCAGGCCGACCCGACGCAGAAGGTGCCTGACGCAGTGGCAGTAGGCGGCGACGTCGAGACCAAGACCTCTGCACCCGTCAAGGCTAAGGGACCTGAGAGCAAGCTGCTCTACGACTTCGTAGTGAACAACGACGCGCTCATTATCAATCTGAAGGAGCCTTACGAGCGCATAGAGAAGACTATCGTGAAGTTCACGGTGGACGGCGTGCGCGACAAGAACGGCAACGAGATTCTCTCGCCGATAACATGGAGCGCATTCATCGACCGCAACCAGCTGAAGTGGAGCGACAACGCTCTCACCGTAGTGAAGAAGCTCAACGAGGAGAAGACCATCAAGGTGAAGGCGCTCAACAACGGCGGTTCGATAGAACACTTCACCGTAGAGAACCTTCCTTCATGGCTTGAGGCAGAACCGGCAAGCGGCACCATCGACCCGACAGCGTCGGAGGACATCGTGCTGACTATCGATCCGAGTCTGAACATCGGCACATACGACGAGACGCTCTATCTGCGTGGCGACAACAACGTGGTGGAGGCTCTGCAGCTCACCGTGAAGGTAGAGGGCGAGAAGCCCGACTGGACGGTGAACGCCGCCGACTTCAAGTATAATATGTCTGTCTTCGGCAAGCTGTATATTAATAAGGTATACTCTTCTGACGACGAGGACATGCTCGCTGCGTTCAGCGGCGGAAAGTGCGTAGGCGTATGCAACAACCGCTACTACAAGCAGAACGATATGTACTACGCCATGCTCACGGTCTACTCTAACGACGTAAGCAGCGACAACCTTGAGTTCCGCATCTGGGACGCAAGCACCGGACAGACCTACATAGCCGAGAGCGAGAAACCGATAAGCTTCGAGAACAACGCCGTAGTGGGCAGTCCGTCGCAGCCAGTGCTGTTCACGGCGAAGGACTATCGTGTGCAGAACATCACGCTGAACGAGGGATGGACGTGGATATCGACGAACATCGCATCCGACAAGCTCTCCGATCTTAACAAGCTGCTTGCCGACGGCAAGTGGACATCAGACGACCAGGTGAAGAACGAGCAGTACGGCTTCGCATCGTGGACAAAGCGCAACGGATGGATGGGACAGCTCACCGCCATCGACAACGACCAGATGTATCTCGTACACAGTTCGCAGCCGCAGAGCCTGCATATCTCAGGACCGGTTGTTGCCCCAACCTCGCACAAGCTCACCATACGCGGAGCCAAGGAGGACGGCACACCGCGCTGGAACTACATCTCTTATCTGCCTTCAGACAACTTCACGCTCAAGGAGGCTCTCGCCGGCTACGACGCCAAGGAGGGCGACATCGTGAAGTCGCAGACGCAGATGGCTATGTACAGCGGCAATCTGGGATGGATAGGCAGTCTGACGTACATGGAGAACGGCAAGGGATACATGCTACAGCGCCAGTCGCAGGATGACGCTCAGCTGCAGTATCCGTCGAAGACTTCTGTAGGTCGCAAGGCTAAGGCTGCGATGGCAGCTGCCAAGAACACTGACGGCACAAACGCTTACTTCCCCTACTCAGCCAACATGACGGCTGTTGTAGAAGTGGAGGGTGTAGAGCTGCAGCAGGGCGACCGCCTTGTGAGCTACGTAGCAGGCGAGCCGCGCGGCTATGCCGAGGCTATAGCTCTGCCCGACGGCAGAACCGTCTTCATGCTCACCATCGGTGGCGACAAGCCCGAGGTTGTTGACGTCACTGTAGAGCGCGACGGCGACGTCGTAGCCAAGGCACCGAGCGCCGTAAGCTATGCTGCCAACAGCAATGTGGGCACCCTCAGCGAGCCGATGCGCATCAGCTTCCTCGGCACCGAGGGCGGACTCTACATCTATCCGTCGCCGTTCTACTCGCAGCTGAAGATACGTGCCACTGTCGACCGCGACGCCTATACAGATGTATACGTCAGCGACATGAGCGGCAAGCGTATCGTGGCATGGAACGACTGCAACACAGGCGGCAATGTAGACATCACATGGAACGCCGGCAACATGGTTCCGGCTGGTGTGTATATCGTTAGCATCGCCGTAGACGGCAACGTTTACTCGATGAAGGCTATCAAGAAGTAATATTTAAAAAAAGAAAGACTATATGAAATATATAAAGTATTCGTTTCTCGCCGCATTGGGCTTCCTCTTCGCACAATGCACCGAAGAGGGCGACAAGACTTATCCGCAACAACCCGCTCCCCAGTGGAGCGTGGTTGAGGAGGACTTCGTAAGCGAGACTCCAACATGGCAGGTGGCGTCTGCCACTCCTGCTTCCGCGCCGACGTGGCGAGCCGACTTCAGCGGCAATGATCAGGCGCCGTTGTGGAGCGACCCCGACAAGAGTGTCTATCCGATGAGCATGACTGCCGTAGTGCGTCTCTCGCCGGTGCTCGAAACGCTTGCCGCCGACGGCGACAAGATGGCTGCCTTCATTGGCGGCGAGTGTCGCGGCGTGGCTAAGATGGTGATGAACGACGGCGTTCGACTCTTCTTCATCCACGTGAAGGCGCCGTCGAGCGAGAACGGCAATGTGGAGTTCCGCTATTACAGTGCTGCCGCCAAGCGCACGTATGTCTCCGTAGCGTCCGACGTCAGATATGAGGTCGACAAGATTTACGGCACAGCCGACGCTCCCGCCTATCCCGACTTCGAGCAGTCTGGACCCTTCCCCGTACCTACCAAGGCATGGGTGAAGGTGGACAAGGCGAAGCTGCCGTTCACAGTAGCCGCCGGCGACGAGCTGCAGGCGTTTGTGGGCGACGAGTGTCGCGGCATAAAGCACGTAGAGAGCGAGGCTGATATGCTCTACTGGTACGACATCCTCGGACGTGCTGAGGGCGAGCAGGTGATGTTCCGCTATTACAGCGCTGAGAAGAAGCAGGTGTTCGTATCTGAGCAGACTTTCGCCGTAGGAAAGCGCGCATCGGTGGTTGGAGCAGCCGACCAGCCGCTCGCGCTCACCTTCGTGCCGCAGGGCAGCATGACCGCCTATCTCACCCTCGACGCCCTCACAGCCGGCTATGCCGACAAGACGGGCGACCGCTTGGCGGCGTTCATTGGCAATGTCTGCGCCGGCGTTGGCGAACTCGTGGGCGAGCAGGACGGCAGACCGGTATACAAGATGGTAGTCAACGGCGTCAGCTCACAGGCGGCGTCTGTAGACATACGCTATTACAGCCATCGCAACAGCTACGTGTTCACGGCTCCTGCATGCCTCACCTTCGCCGACGGCAAGGTGGAGGCTTCGCCCGAGCAGCCGCTTACCCTGCCTCTCGTTCTCGCCGGCAAGCATCCGCTCAAGATGACAGCTTGCGTGGCATTGCCTCAGAACATCGTGCGCCAGGCAACGGCAGACGACCTGATGGCTGCATTCGTGGGCGCAGAATGTCGCGGCATGGCAAAGGCAGAGCAGGCGGAGAACGGCGAGTATGTCTTCCGCATGGAGATAAACGGCTGCATGGGAGCGGAGGAACATGTCACGCTGAAGTATTATGCCGCACGCAACAAGTATCTCTATCAGGCTGTCTCGGCTTTCACGTTTGCCGACGGCACAAGCTACGGCACAACCGGCGAGCCCAGCAGACCTGCTTTCCTCATTGTTGAATAAGCTTAAAACCTATCTGTATATATGAATAAGAAAACTATAATAAGCATGGTGCTGGGGTGCATGTCGCTGCTCCCGGCATCTGCACAGAACGGATGGTTCGTTGAGGCGGGCGGAGGCGTGCAGACTATCTTCTCGAGCGATGCCGGCAAACTGCACTTCGGCAAGCGTCTCACTCCTTCATACCACGTCGGCGTCGGCAAGTGGATCACTCCGGCTTACGCCTTGCGCCTGCAGATTGGCGGCTATGCGCTCAACGGCATGTCCACATCCGAAGGACTCTATCTGCGCGACCCTCAGACCGACGGCTCTATATACGGCCCTCACGACCCAGTTATCGACAATGTGACGGTCCGCCCCGACGGCACCTATCGCCATTATCTGCGTTACGTCAACGCTCATGCCGACTTCATGGTGAGCCTCTCGCGTCTGCTCTTCCGCAGCGAGGGCCGCTTCGATGTGCTTCCGGCTATAGGATTGGGCTACGCCCGCACCTTCGCCTATCGCGGCACGGCGGACGCCAACTCGCTCACAGCCAACTTCTCTATAGCCGCCAAGTACAGCGTGCTGAAGTGCATGGATGTAAACCTCGAGATAGCTTCGGCTCTCATGCCCGACCATTTCGACGGTCGCATCACTGGTCGCAAGTACGAGCCGACGCTCGGTGCAACGCTCGGACTGACCTATCGCTTCAACGCCTCAAAGCCTTGCCAGAGGAAGCAGCGCTGCCATAAGCTCCGTCGTGAAGCCGTGGTCGACACGGTGTACGTGAAGGAGCGGATAGTGGAGCGTCCCGTCTTCAAGGACCGCATAGTAGAGAAGTCGGTTGTGAAGAAACGGGAAGCGTTCCGTCTCGCCTCGGTCAGCTTCGCTTGCGCTTCCGCCAAGCCAGAGAAGAAGCAGGACATAGTGTTTGAGAACATCGTCGAATATCTCAAGCAGAACCCTTCTGCACGCATCCGTCTCGACGGCTATGCCGACAAAGCCACAGGCAAGGCGCGCACCAACTTGATGCTTTCCATACGCCGCACCGACAGCGTGCGTAATATCCTCATAGAGCGCTACGGCATCGCTCCGTCGCGCATTGAGGCGCAAGGCATCGGCAGCAATGCGCAGCCATACGAAGATAACGATCTTAATCGCGTAGTGATTGTAATAGCACTGCCCGAGTGATGCGTGTTTAGTAAAAAGAAAAAGGGGATATTTCTTCAGCCCCAAACACATTACCGCAGCGTGGTACTTCTGTTACCGCAATGCGGTAATCTTATTTCCGCTACGCGGTAATGATATTTTCGCTACGCGGTAATCTTGTTTCCAGTCTGCGTTAATCGCATTGACAGGCTGACAGATGGCTTGTTAAGGCTGGGGGATAGCTTGTTGAGGCTGGTAGATAGGCTGGTAGATAACCCGATTATCGAGTTATCTGCCAGCCTTTATTTTGCTTATATACAACGAGTTATGTCGAAACTGGAAGATATGGCAGATTTTTTCACGTACAAATGATTCTTCAGATAAAATGTCATTACAATTTTATCTGAAGAATCACTTGTAAAGAACGACCGTAAGAACGACTTAAAACGACCGAAAATAGCCGAAAACGACTTAAAACGACCGAAAGAACGACTAAGAACGGCTAAAAACGACTAAAAAACGACTAAAAACGACTAAAATGGTCGTTTTAGCTAAGTTCTTGTTCGCCTTTTGTGGTGATGTTCCATTGCTTGCCGTTGGATGCTTTGATGATAAATCCGTCTTTAGCCATTTTTCTAAGAAGATAACCTATCTTTCTTAATTTCTCATCATATGTGTAGCTTGAGGGAAGAACATGCTGCAAGCTTTCAAAAACATCTTTGCGTTTAAATCCCAATTCTCCTGCATTATGTGCTAGTTGAAGTACCAACTTTTGGATGCTGGTCTCGTTTAGTCCTTTCTCCTTAGTGTAATGTCCTATCTGTTTAGTCAGTTTGGCAACCTTAAGAGATATTGTATAATGAGGCGCACGACCTTCTATCAAGCCTTTGTCATAAAGATGCTTGGCTGCTTCTTTGGTAATAGGATGATACTTCTGTACGGCATCCAGCCAAAGACATTCTTTCAATGATAAGGATTGGTTGCTCTTTAGCAAGTTGGTATATTTCTCGTCAATCATCTTGCCATAGATAGTGACTCCTACAGTACGATGCTCATTGTCAATATCGTAATCAGGCATGGGGAAGAAACGATTGCGTTGTTCAGTGTAAATCTTCTTGATGCCACGTCCTACGGTATCAATCATGTTGAAGTTGACCATGCCTCGGCATAAGCATTCGTTGCGATAGTGAAACTGAGGACCTTTATGCTCCAAAGCATTCTCTATGGTGCCGGGAATAAAGCTACCGCCATTGCCATAGTATAAGGTGCTTGGACCTTCTACGAAAACTATGCGCTGTTGCAAGGTGTAATCTTGATGGGCGATGGCATTATGTAGAGCCTCACGTATGGTATATTCATCATACTGCTTCATCGTATCAGGAAAAAGGGTTCCGCCTGGCAGTTCGCGCATGGTTTTGTTGCGTATCTTGCCCAACACCTTATCTACAGTCAAGATGAAGGGAATGGAGAAGTGTTCATAATCTTGCACAATACCTTCTTCATCTTCCCAAGTCCAAGTGATTTGTGCAACGGCAGGATGAATCTTTTGGATAGAAAGCGGCTTGCCTAATAACAGTATTGCAGCACGAGTGATTTGGCCGTCTCGCATCATCATGCTATTAGCTAAGAACTCTTCTGTTGTCCACGCATCTATTTCTTCGGCAGGAATACTTGAAGAGTGTACTTTCTTGAACATGACTTTGGCTGTGGCTATTGCCAGGTCGTCCAAATCATTGATGGTCGCATTAGGTACAAGCTGTGCAGTCCAATCTGGTATTGGGGGCTGTTGGCGGATTGCATCTTGCTTGGCTTGGTTCAGTGGTTTCAGGCTTTCACCATCACGACCATAAGCCACACCTTTCCAATGCATCACAATATTTCGTGGTGATGCAGGAACTTGAAAAAGCAAAACACGTTTGCCTTCAACCTCAATAGGTATAATATCCCTAAAGATGAGGTTGTCAGTGGTATGTTGTGACATATCTTGCTTCAAACGGTTTAAGGCTACTTCTCCATCTTTGAAACTGGTGCCAATGATTTGGTGTTTCTTGTCCCAAACACCGAAGACTATCCAAGCGAACTCATGTTCTCGTAAGTTTGCTTCATTGCTGAGAGCGGAGAAGTACTTTCCCAACTCGTCAATATCAAAGTTGGTCTCTGCTTTCTTGAACTCTACGACCTCATTTTCAGAGTGATCCCAGAGTTGACTGAATATGTCTATATATTTTTCCATTGTCTCTATTTATATCATTTGATGAATAATGTCAGAAGTGTTGCAATAATCCCCCCCCCTATTCCTACACCAAGAGATATCCATATTGCAATCCATGTTTGTTTTCTTGTTTGGGTATATCGCAAATCCTCTTTCGTTTGAAAATCATTATCGACAAAATCTCGAAGATTTTGTGTTGCATGAAAGGAAGAGTTTGCATACCTTTTTATTTGTTCTGCCGCCGTGGTATTCTCTTTTAATATTGAAGTTGCAACAAGTAATTTACGGGTATATTCACCTTCTATACCTTTATCATTTGGAATTTTTATATTCAATTTGCATGTATCTTTAGCCCACATGAGCAAGTTGCCTTTACCATCTCTTTCAACATCAAACATTTTCCTATTATATATCTGATTGTCTTTTAGAAGGTTAAGTTGAAACACCCCAATATATTGATTGCTTTCCAAATATTGTAACAGCACAATAATATCAAAAATTTTGGCTCTAACATCTTTCCAATCCTTATCTTGTGAATGAACCAACTCTAAAGAGGAACAATCTTCTGGCCATCCTATCAAATAACAATCACTAAAGTTCTCGAAGAGAGAGATTATACATATATCTTGTGGCATAGGTGGATATGCCATGAAACGTAAGATTCTCTTCTCTGTATCACTAAAACTTCTCATATCAGTCGTCGTATTTAAATTTATACCATGCATCGAGGACGAGGCGCTTGGTACGGTATTCTCCGTACTGGCGTATCTCGTCGTCTTTCAGCATATGGAAGACTTCGTTTAAACAGCCTTTCTTCTGCAAATATAATGCTTTTCTTTGAGGTGTTACAATAAAATGCAAACTGAATTGTATAAAAATGTGCTCACTTGTAAAGAACTACCATGTCAGATAGATTGTTAAGGCTGGCAGATGGCTTGTTAAGGCTGGGGGATGGCTTGTTAAGGCTGGGGGATAGGCTGGTAGATAACCCGATTATCGAGTTATCTGCCAGCCTTTATTTTGCTTATATACAACGAGTTATGTCGAAACTGGAAGATATGGCAGATTTTTCACGTACATACAACTATTTTGAAACAACAATCCATTGCCCATTTTTATCACTTCCGTTACGTGTAATGTAACCTTCCTTTCTTAACGAAGTAAGTTCTCTTTTTAACGTTGCAAGCGAAATACTCAGTTTGTTTGCCAAATCTTCTCTTATTATAGATGGATTTTGTTTCATGATAGACAGTATAGTTTGCTGCCGTTCATTTACAGGCTCATTTACAGGCTCATTTACAGGCTCATTTGTAGGCTCGTTTTGAATATGGAGAGTCAATTTTACCTGCATAAGTTCGGGTTGCTCCTGAAACTCAAGCTTTATCCGATGCTTTTCATTCTCTTATATAGTTTTTTACAATTTATCTATTATCACACATTCTTCCAACTTATCGAAAGTCGTATCAACAAACGTGTGGACTATCATCTTTGTTGTGTCTATTGGTTGGAATTCTGCATATTGCTTGCGAACATACCGAAGTTCAAAAGCCAGGCGGAGAGCCTTGCTGTCGGCATCATCTTCATCCGTTTGTTTTGCCTCTTTGCCAGTGATAGTCCGCACCTTGACAATCTCATACACATCACGTATTCCTTTTCCTTTGATGTATGGCATGAAGAAGTGAAGATCTTGCAGGGCGATGGTTGTTGGAAATTGTTTTCCTGAATAATACAGAGTTGCAGTTCCGTCCATAAACGCTTGAAACAGCCTGTTGTCCTCTTTCACCAATCCAATAAGTACACGATTGCCCACCTCTACATACGCACCCTTTTGCGGTATGACATGAGCAATGGTCTCGTATGATTTGGTATGTATAAGTTCATCAATGAAATTCTCCAAAAGTTTTCTGTTCTCTACATCCTTAGGACGAAGAGGGAAGGCACCGATATTCACTTCTTTGATGGTTTTATAGAACTTCGACACAGCCACATCATTCGGCTCACCGTCACCAGGGAAGAGAATGTAACCGCCAATGACCTCTTTTTTCAACGCATTAGCGTCATAGTCTTTGTAGTATATGGCATCACGATAGCGGTGCATCTGATTGATGGCATCCTCCGGCGGTACATCCACGCCCTTGTCTTTGCCTTCTATACGGTATTTCGCATCAAAGAGATAGGTCATCTTCATGCCTTGCTGCAAATCGTTCTTGGTGAGCTGCAACACGATGTCTGGTTTCTGCGGCACGGTCGGCACAATCAGGTCTTTCATGCCTACATTGTCGTTTTCCTTGTCGGCATTCTTTGGGTTATATACCAATTCTGCCAGCTCTACGCCATCCTTGCGGAACAATATGCGTGAATGCTCGCCTTTGCCAAGCTCCCAGGAGAATATGCCGTTCATCTCCATACGGTTGCGATGTTCTACGTCTTCATCGTCAAGATGCAATTGTGCCTTTACGATATGGCTCACCTCTATGAAACACCATATCTCATAGAGCGTTGCTATATCCTTTGTCTGCAAGCGATACAAGCCGTCATTCAGCGAATAGGCTCTTCTAAGCAAGTTCCATGTACGGTATACTTGGCTGTAGCCCGTTGCCTTTTGCAGCACCATGCTCTCTTGGCTTATTCCCTTGAACCTTCCTATTGTTCTGAAGAAGGGATGATGTTGCAGCCGTTTCAATGTTTCCGAGGTTGCAAGCATGGCAGACTTCATTGTGCCTGAAGCTGTCTTTACCGCCTTAATGCGTTGGCGCAGATCCTCATACCGCTTGCTTATCTGATGAAGTGCAAACTTCAGAAAGCGGTTCTCTTGCGTGTCGTTCGATAGTATATGTTGCTCCACACGATAGAGATATGCTGGTTCCTTGCGGTGTTCTGCCAATCTGTTCTCTATGTTATGGGGAGTTTGCTTCAGTTGGTCCGCTCTCAGATACACCTCCTCACCGTGAAGTCTGTGGCGAGGTCGGTCAATGATGCTTTTGCAGGCTTTTATGAATTTCTGTTGTTCTCCCTCAAACACGCTCCACCAGACTATATCGGGATGCTCGCCGTTTTGGTCGGGCGAGAAGCCATGAAACGTGCGTCGCATATAGTCCAAAGACAACATGCGGTATTCTCGCTCTATATCCTCCACGATTGTGCGCCAATGCTCGTGATAGTCGAGCTTCGTACTCAGAACTTCAAAACCGAAACGGAATGCCCTTGTCTCTTTGTCTACCTTATATATAATCTGTATCTCGCTTCGTCCTATCTCGTTCTTGTAGTTGATGAAACCAGCCAAGATGTGACGACGAAAGGAGAAGCGGTCGTTGTCGTTTTGCAGGATGGAACCAAACTGAGCGTCTTTCACATAGTCTTTGAACTCTATCCAGATGGGATAGTCGGCATTGTCGAAGAATGTGGCGGGAGCAGGAACACCTTGCTCAATGTCTATTTCATGGTCGGCATCCAATGTACGCTTAACAGACACGACACCATCCGACCAAGAGTAAGTGGAGTAGAGTTTGTCCTCGCCCACGTTACTCTTAGCCTTGTTCCAAATGCCGTCGAACTTCGTACATTCGACAATCATCGTGAAATCTTTATGCTCAATAGTCAATAGTTCCATCCGTATTGCTTTTTAGCTCCAAAAACTTGTATATCCCGAAACGAGTTTGGCTTTCATCTCCTTCAGTTTCGCCAAAGATATGGATTTTACTGTATTCTCCTCTCCCGACACAGTCTTCAATCCGTCCTCGATAGCTTTGCTTAAGTTGTCAAGTAGTTCGTCGCTAACCTTCGTGTCGTCACCCTCAATGCGCGACAATACTTTCATGCTGGTAATCTCGTCCAAGGCACGAGCTATGACATAGCCTTGCTCCAAATCGTTGCCGTTTTCGTCTTTGCAATACGGCAAGTTGTTCACCACATAGAGCAGGAACTCGTTACGGGTGCGGTAAGCCACCTTGAATGGAGTACCTTCCAATATATCATTTACCTTTTGCAGATAGCCAAGTGCAATGTCGCAAACATCGGTGTAGTCGTTGTAAACATCTACGCCTTCCACGGCAGAGCCGACAAACTCTGCATTACCCAACTTGCCAATGCTTTCGTGGCGTTTGGTCAGACCGCCATGCAAGTCCACCTCGTTCATTTCGATAGTCATGGCACGGTCGAGCACCTTGCGAGAGAACGAGAATGTGGTCTCGTCCATATTCACCGTTCCTACGACTATGAGGTTTTGAGGGATGCTGATGCCTTCCTCGTTGAATTGCTTGCGAATGTCTTCGTCTGATGTCAGTGAAGCTGTCAAGTTGAAGTACCACTCTTCATCAGCCTTTTCCAATATAGGGTCGGTTGTCACGGTACCATCCTCATGGTTCTTGCGAGACTCTATCACGCTCAGATATTCTGCGAAGTATTGTTCTACTGGTGCAAGGTTCATCTCGTCCAAACACAAGAAGTACGGCGTTTCAGTATCTTCCCATGCTTTGGCGATGAATTTCAAGAACTCTCCTGCCACATACTCTGCCTTTCCACTGACACGGCTCACATAACCAATCAAGTCACTTGAGTCATGCCAATTTGGTTTCACCTGCACCATCTGGAAATTCTTCGGCTTTTGTGCCTTGTATTCATCTGTGCCTTCTTCCCAACATGCTCTTGCCAACTCTCGCACTATTCGGCTTTTACCTGTGCCAGATATTCCGGCAAGTAGGAGGAATGGCTTGGATTTTATGGCGGTGATGTAGGGGCGATAGTTGGATGCTGTACTATTATCAACAACATTTTGCTTCTTAAGTTTTGTATCAAAATTCTTAAAGAAGGCCTCCTTATCATTTCTATTAGGCATCTGTTTCATATAATCCTTATAATTTGTTTCTAATTTAGCATATCCATTCTTGACGACTATAACCTTAGAATAATTGTTAAGTGCATTTGTCATAATGTCCATGTTACCCATAGGGTCATGAAAAATGTTAGTCAAAGCATCCTTTAAATTTGCCGAAGAATCGTGCTGCTCTAAATATTTTACAAGTTCTTCTAAAACAAAAACAGGTTCGGTCAATCCTTTTAGGCTTTTTGTGAATGGATTTGGAGCATAATAACATTGTATCCAATGCTCCAAATATTCCCTAGCTTCATCTTCCGTAATGGAATGCGTAAACCGTGGAATATATTTATCTTGGTCTTCAAGATATAATCCTAATTGACACGCCAATTGATAAGCTGTGTGAAAGAAATCATTCCCCATACGAAGTCTGAAATCTTCTGAACTCATTTGTTCGTGAGGTAAGTGCTGTACAAACTCACAAACTGTTTTGGGTGTAGCATTTCGCCACCTACATATTACATCAGCCATTATGCCCGTATTTTGTTATGTCAATTTGCTTCATTAATGCCATTAAGACATCAACTATAATACTATTCCCTGCTTGTTTGTAGGTTTCTGTATCAGAGCAAACAATTCTAAAAGTATCATCAAATCCCATCAAACGAAGACATTCTCGTGGGGTTAGTTTACGAAATCTACCATATTGAATATCTATTTGGGTTGCGTCAACTTCTTCCATAATTTTATAATCTTCTCCACATTGCCTTATTGCATATTTTTCAGAATGATGATCTTTAAAATAGCTTTCTTCATAATCTTTCAACGCAAATAGATTCTCATCAGTTTGAGGGGTATTAGTATCATCTATCATTTTAGGATGAAAGACAAAATCGCCATGCCAATTAAACTGCTGATTCCTTTTTTGACACAAGAGAATATCACCATTAATTTGAGTATAGCTTTTTTGATAATTTATACTTCTCGTTATAAAGTTTACTCCCTTTTGTTTAAGCAAATACTTTTTCTCGAATTGCTTCTGAAGATAATCATACACGGTATTCACCAAAGGTATTGGTGCTGGATATTTGAAATCAGTCTCTTTTTTAAATCCAATGCAATAAATGCGTTCACGACTTTGGGGTACACCATAATCTTTGCCATTTAATACTTGATAGTATACATCATAGTCACAATCGTTTTCAAAAGTATTCTTAATAACCTTCCATGTTTTACCTTTGTCATGGCTAAGCATTCCTTTTACATTTTCAAAGATAAATACTTTAGGTTGGCATTCTATAACAATACGAGCAAATTCACGAAATAAGGTGCCTCGTGTATCTTCAAACCCGCCATGCTTTCCTCGTAATGAAAATGCTTGGCATGGTGCTCCACCCACGAACAAATCAATTTTGCCTTTGTATGGTTTTGCATCGAAGTCATGCACATCTGTATGCCATTGAGCTTCAGATATTGGATAATTAGCGAAATATGCTTTTTTACAGTTTGCATCAATGTCTCCTGCAAACTGTATTTGGCATTTAAGACCTAAGCGGTGCATAGAATGTTCTATAGCACCAATCCCACTAAAAGATGTAGCAAGCCTTATAGTTCTCTCTGGATGAGAAAACTCATGAAGTCGCCAATCCGTTTTAGAATCAATATTGGCACTCGTATTTTGTATGTTAGAATATATATTATTCATTTTCTATTCCATATTTCGTTATATCCATCTGTTTCAGCAATGCAATTAGGACATCAACAACAATACTATTCCCTGCTTCCATATATGCGGATGTATTACTTACAGCTATTTTGAAATCATCCTTGAATCCCATAAGACGTAAGCATTCTCTTGGAGTAAGTTTTCTCAATCCGTTAATACCTTTGTCTTTATTATATGTAACATAGTTGTCAATTCCGGCACGATGCATTTTATGCATAGATTGCAATAGTGGACGAGCTATGTCTAAGTCGGTCTTTATAGGTGTTTTAAATGTTTTTGTACCTGAACACAATACGTACTTCGCAACTTTTTCTGAAAGATAATATTTATCATCTATTTCTCTCACTGGGAAAATGAAATCATTAAATTTTTCCGGTTCAGAACCTTCAATTATTGCTTGGCGATGTTCTTCATTTGATGACAAAAATTTCACTCCTTTATCCTTCTCGAAATATTCACAATTTGTATAATCTTCCAAAAAATCATACATTTTATATTTGAGAGGAATTGGGGTGGGGTATTTGAATTTTGTCTTTTTCCTAAAGCCAATACAATATAGACGCTCTCTTGTCTGCGGTATACCATAATCCCTTGCATTAAGAAGCTGATAATGTACATCATATCCGCAATATTCCTTGAACGTATTGTATATCACTTCCCATGTGCGACCTTGGTCATGCTTAAACAGTCCCTGTACATTTTCAAAGATAAAGACCTTCGGTTGACATTCTTTTACGACCCTTGCAAATTCTCTAAACAGCGTTCCTCTTGTATCATCAAATCCTCGTTGTTCTCCGACAATAGAGAATGCTTGACAAGGTGCTCCTCCAACAAATAGGTCAACCTTGCCTTTGTACGGTTTTGCATCTAAATTATGTATATCTGTATGCCATTGTTCTTCTGATATTTTGTAATTTGCAAAGTATGCCTTTTTGCAGTTCGCATCTATATCCCCAGCAAATACAATCTCGACATTCAGATTCAATCTTTTAAAAGCGTATTCTATAGCTCCTATACCACTAAAAGATGTTGCAAGGCGAATTGTCCTGGTTGGATGAGAAAACTCTCTATCTACCCACGAGTCACCTTGCAAGTCTAAATTATCTTGCGTGTTTTGTATGTTTTTATGTTCAGTCATTGTTGTTTTCAGCCCAATCTTTAAAATTATTTCTCACTACCGACAAAAGTTGATTTTATAAACAAACATCTTCTTGCGAGAAGGTTTCTGATAGTGTTGAAATAACCTCACTTATTATATTTGTCTGCCTTAAGATTATTCAATATCATTCAACCTTCTTTGGCAATTTACTTGAAGTTTTTTTCTATTTTCTTCTCGTTGCTTGCCACTCTGCGTTCCACTTTCTTGATGTCCTCAGCAGGAGGAAGGTTCTCGGGTTTTTATTCCGTATTGCCATAGCATTTGTTTAATGCTTAGATCCACTGTCAAATGCGACCATTTTCGTGATGTCACGAAAATGATCATATGTATTGACATTCAGTAATTTGCATAATTTATCAGATATAGATATATGTTGGTTCATTTTCTGAATATTTATATATTTAGATTCATATTTCTTTTTTCCTCACTAAATGCCTTTATCTCGTCAGCAAGGACTTTTTGTAATTTCTCTTTCGGTACTATTAGTTGATAATCCGCCACTCCGATAGGTTTTCCCATATCTTCAAGCGCAAGTTCCACCTCTACACGATCTTTCTCCGCACAAAGTATGATTCCTATGGAACGGTTCTCGTCTGCACCACGTTCAAGGCGGTCGAGCAGAGACAGATAATAGTTCATCTTTCCTGCATATTCAGGCTTGAAAGCTCCTATCTTCAAGTCAACGGCAACAAGACAGGTCATCCAGTCCCTTGTTCAATAGCAGTAGATTGTGTGACCATGGCAAAAGTGCTACGGAGCGTAGCAGTTTCTCGCCATGTTCAGCATAACGCTCATAGAATTTCTTCATGTTCCAAAGTTGGCGTGGCGAAACGCCCATCTTGGGGTATCGTTCTTTTAGGTCTGCCGACAATCTTTTCACAATGTTGTCACCATACCCGCTTTCGATCTTGCGTTCATGAAGCATTTGACCAATCTCCCAATAGGCGGTAGAGACATAGCCATTAACGTGTCGGGCAATTTCAGTCCGTGCATGTTCAATTACTGCTACAGCGTGTCGCAGCATCTCGGCATAATCGCTACTCCCTATTGAGAGCTTGTTGTCTTTATTGTCTGTTGTCATTTTATCGGTCTATATTATCTTCCCTGAGAAGGTCAACCTCTTCCACTTCAAGCAGTTTGGCAATCTCCATAAGATTGGCCATATTTAGGAATAAGTTTGAATACAAAGGTAGACATAAAACATAACAATCTCGCAAGAATACAGCAGAATTTATGTTTATTTATTAACTTGGTGAAGTTCTCTCACCGTAAATCAAAACAGATATAACCACAAAAATCGTGTGAATGAACGTGAAAACAATATCGCTTTTGGCGACCACAACTAATTAGCGACGAATTATGTTGGCAATCTGTTGCCAAAAACATAAAATCAAAAATCCTAACTGCTTATATTCAAGCAGTTAGGATTCTGTATGGTGCGCCTGAAAGGACTCGAACCTTCACGTCCTAAAACACCAGATCCTAAGTCTGGCGCGTCTACCAATTCCGCCACAAGCGCGTTAGTGGCTGCAAAGATAGTGAAAAATGGCGAGACTGGCAAAATATTATGTGACTTTTATGATCCGCACCGACCGATGCGGATGCTCGTAACGGTCGGCGCGGATGTCCGTATCGTTCGATGCGGATGAGAAAACTCCACACATTCTACTTCTTCAGTTCTTCGATGAATTGCTTCATCTCTGCCTCGTGTGCCTTTGCCTTCAGGAAGAGGTGCCACTGGTTGCGGGCGCGTGTGAGGTTGTGGTCGGCATACTGGCACTTCCAGTAGTGGTCGCCCGAGAGATAGTCCCAAAGGAAACGTACGCACTGCATGTAGGGGAATAGTTCGGCGGCGTAGGGCAGGAGCGACACTTCGAGCGGTGTGAGGAAGCGCTGTGCCGATTCGAGGTAGCCGCGTGTGAACGCCTCGAAGATGTCCATGCGGAAGTCGATCTTGTCGTACTCGGGCGAGTCTTCGGCGATGGTGTTTGCGGCTGTACGCAGGAAGTCGCCGTAGTCGCTGACGAAGAGTGATGGCATCACGGTGTCGAGGTCTATCACGCAGAGCACTTTACCTTGCTTGTCGAACATCATATTGTTCACTTTCGTGTCGCAGTGGCACACGCGTTTCTGCAGCTTGCCCTCGGCGAGCAGTCGTTCGCCCAGACACATCTCGTCCATGTACGCCTCAATCTCTTCTACGAACTGCTTCACGCTCTCGGCGCGTCCCACTGGGTCTTCGGCGTACACCTTGCGCAGCTGGTCGCGTCGGAGGCACATGTTGTGGAAGTCGGGGATTGTTTCGCCCAACTGGTCGGCGATGTCAGCCAGTCGAGCCTCGAAGTCGCCAAACGCCTTGCCTGCGTCGTACGACGATTCGGGTGTCACAGCGTCCATCGTCACGGCGTCGCTGATGAATATTGACACGCGCCAGTAGCTCTCGCCGTCGAAGTGGTAGGTCTTTCCGTCGGTGGTGGGCACGAAGCGCAGCACGCGGCGGTCGATGTCGTCGGCTCCTTCTGCCTTTAGCTGCTCGCGTATGTGGTTGGTCACGGTCTCCACGTTGTGCTGCAGCAGGTCAACATCGGTGAAGATGTGGTGATTGATGCGTTGCAGGACGTAGTCGGGGCGGTCGTTTTCTACGGTCTGTATGCGGTATGTGTCGTTGATGAGTCCGTTGCCGAGCGGCTTGATGTCGCTGACGGTGCCTTCGATGAGGAACTTGCTGGTAATGTTGTTTAGATTGTTCATAGTTTTTTATTTTGATTTTTGCAAATTTACGGCTTTTTTATTATAATAGGTGTCTTTATTGCTGCTTATTTCGCTTTTTTGCAGTAACTTTGTGGTGATAGACTAAAAATTAAAAACTAATCATAATGCAAGCAAAAAGACAACTCCTTGCGCTTCTTGCGCTCTGCGCCTTTGGCTCTGCCAACGGCTTCGCGCAGCAGAAGACGCCCTTGAAGTATTGGTTCGACCGCCCGACGACGATGCGCGGACAGGCTGTGTGGCTCGCTTCGAGCCCCGACCGCAAGCCTACTGAGCGTCAGCTGGTGCGTGCCGGCGACTTAGTGAACAACCCCGATCCCGAATGGGAGTCGCAGTCGCTGCCTATCGGCAATGGCAATATCGGCGGCAACGTGCTCGGTTCGGTTGAGGCTGAGCGCATCACGTTCAACGAGAAGACGCTCTGGCGCGGCGGTCCGAACACTGCGCGCGGCGCCTCATACTACTGGGATGTGAACAAGCAGTCGGCTAATGTGGTGGGCGAGATACGCGACGCCTTCACCAAGGGCGACTGGGCTAAGGCGGAGCAGCTCACACGCAAGAACTTCAACAGCGTAGTGCCCTACGAGGCAGACGCCGAGGAGCCGTTCCGCTTCGGCAGCTTCACAACAGCCGGCGAGTTCTATATAGAGACAGGTCTCAGTTCGGTGGGTATGACCGGCTATCGCCGTGAGCTCTCGCTCGACTCAGCCCTTGCTAAGGTGAGTTTCTGCAAGGACGGCGTGCAGTATGAGCGCGAGTATTTCGTGTCGCATCCTGCCAACGTGATGGCTGTGCGCTTCGCTGCGTCGCAGCGCGGCAAGCAGAACCTCGTGTTCTCCTACGCTCCCAACCCCGTGTCGACGGGCGAGATGAAGGCCGACGGCGCCGATGCGCTCTGCTGGCTGGCGCGTCTCGACAATAACGCCATGCAGTACGCCGTGCGCATAAAGGCTGTGGCTAAGGGTGGCGAGGTTTCTAACGCTGGCGGCAAGCTCACGGTGAAGGATGCCGACGAGGTGGTGTTCCTCATCACTGCCGACACCGACTACAAGCCCAACTACGACCCCGACTTCAACGACCCGAAGGCTTATGTGGGCGTCGACCCGGCAAAGACTACCGCCGACTGGCTCGCAAAGGCTGCGGCTAAGGACTACGCCTCTCTGCTCAACGAGCATTACGCCGACTATTCGGAGCTCTTCAACCGCGTGTGTCTGAACATCAACAACGCTACGGTTGAGACCGCCGACCTGCCCGTGAACAGACGCCTTGAGGCTTACCGCCAGGGCAAGCCCGACTACTATCTGGAGCAGCTCTACTATCAGTTTGGCCGCTACCTGCTCATCTCGTCGTCGCGTGCAGACAATATGCCGGCTAACCTGCAGGGCTTGTGGCATAACAACGTGGACGGACCGTGGCGCATCGACTATCATAACAACATCAACCTGCAGATGAACTACTGGTTGGCTTGCCCGACGGGACTTCCGGAGTGCGAGTTGCCGCTCTTCAACTTCATGCGCACGCTCGTTAAGCCGGGCCGCGTAACGGCTAAGTCGTACTTCGGCACACGTGGCTGGACAACATCCGTTTCGGGCAATATCTTCGGCTTCACATCGCCGCTCTCGAGCGAGGATATGTCGTGGAACTTCTCGCCGTTCGCCGGTCCGTGGCTCGCCACTCACCTCTGGAACTACTACGACTTCACCCGCGACCGCCACTTCCTCGCCGACAACTACGACATGCTGAAGGAGTCTGCCGACTTCGCTGCCGACTATCTCTGGCATCGCGCCGACGGCGTATACACCGCTGCTCCGTCTACATCGCCCGAGCACGGACCGGTTGACGAGGGCGCAACGTTCGCTCACGCCGTGATACGCGAAGTGCTCTTGGATGCTATTGAGGCAAGTCGCGTGCTGGGCAAGAGCGCAAAGGAACGCCGCCAGTGGGAGGACGCTCTGAAGCATCTCGCTCCGTATAAGATAGGTCGCTACGGACAGCTCATGGAGTGGTCTACCGACATCGACGACCCGAAGGACGAGCATCGCCACGTGAATCATCTCTTCGGTCTGCATCCGGGCCACACCGTGTCGCCCGTTACGACGCCCGAACTGGCTAAGGCTTCGCGCGTAGTGCTCGAGCATCGCGGCGACGGCGCTACAGGATGGTCGATGGGCTGGAAACTTAACCAGTGGGCGCGCCTGCACGACGGCAACCATGCCTACACGCTCTACGGCAACCTGCTGAAGAACGGCACGCTCGACAACCTTTGGGACACGCACGCTCCGTTCCAGATTGACGGCAACTTCGGCGGAACAGCCGGTGTAACAGAGATGCTCATGCAGAGCCACATGGGATTCGTGCACCTGCTGCCTGCGCTGCCCGACGCTTGGAAAGAAGGCGCTGTGAGCGGTCTGCGCGCAAAGGGCAACTTCACCGTGTCTATCAGCTGGAAGAATGGCAAGCTCGTTGAGGCTACGCTGCTCTCTGGTGCGGGTGCTCCCTGCGAGGTGCGCTATGGCGACTCGGTGCTGAAGTTCAAGACGAAGCGAGGCGCACGCTATACGCTGAAGCTCAACGGCGACAAGCTTGTAGGGGGTGCACTTGTCTCAAGTGCACCAACCAAGTAAAATGCCAATTAGTTGGTGCACATTCTGTTCGGTTGGTGCACTTGAGACAAGTGCACCCCCTACAAGTGCCCCCCCTTGAAACAACAAAGGTCGAGCGATTTCGCTCGACCTTTATTGTTTTTGGTATTAAAATAATGTTTAAATAATGTAAAAAGGGTATGGCATTGTGTGAATGTCATACCCTCCTATTATTACTCGTAAACCCAGTATCCCGCTGTCTGCTGCTGTGCTGCGCCGTCCTTTGAGGGAGCGGCTGCTGTAGACGTCTTGCGGAAGTAGCCGACGAGGGTTATGTCGAAGATGAGGGTGGAGTAGGCTGCGCCCGGCGTGTCAGACGAGCCGTATGCCAGCTGGTGCGGTATGTAAACCTGCCATCTGTCGCCGATGTGCATGTTCTGCAGCGCTGTAGCGAAGCCTTTCACCACGCCGCTCACGGCGAACGTGCGCGGTTTCATCGTGCTGAGGTTGTATTCGCCCTGCCACGACTGGTCGAAGATGTAGCCTTCGGCGTAGCTTGTTGACGGCAGCAGTCGGCCGCTGTAGTGCACCTTCACCGAGTCGGTGTAGAGCGGACAGCCCGAACCCGTGCCGGCGTTGAGCACGTTGGCGAGCACGTAGTCGTAGCTGTGTGTAGCCAGCTTGTCGTCGAGGCTCCAAGAGCGCAACACCTTCCAGTCGGCAGCGCCGCCATTGACGAGCTGCTTCACCTCGGCGTACTTCTTGTCGTAGTAAGCCTCGTTGGTCTTCTGCCAGTTGGGGAACTCTTCCACCTCGTTGTCGGTCTCTTTGCACGACGACAGGCTTGCTGCGAAGACTGTCGTCATGGCGAAGAGTATGAATAAATAGTATTTTCTCATTTATTGGGTGTGTTATTACTGCAATTTCTTGAGCAGGCTTGTGATGCTCACCTTGTCCTCAATGATGCTGAGGAGCTGGTCGATGCTCACGCGCTCCTGCTCCATAGTGTCGCGGAAGCGGAGTGTTACGGTGTTGTCCTTCAGCGTGTCGTAGTCGACGGTGACGCAGTAAGGTGTGCCCACGGCGTCCTGACGGCGGTAGCGCTTGCCGATGGTGTCCTTCTCGTCGTAAGTTGTGTTGAAGTGGAACTTCAGGTTGTTCACAATCTCGCGAGCCTTCTCGGGCAGTCCGTCCTTCTTAACGAGCGGCAGCACGGCGAGCTTTGTCGGAGCGAGTGCCGGCGGGAGCATGAGCACGACGCGTGTCTCGCCGTTCTCGAGCTTCTCCTCCTTGTAAGAGTGGCACATCACGCTGAGGAACATACGGTCTACGCCGATAGATGTCTCGATGACGTACGGAGTGTACGACTCCTTTGTCTGCGGGTCGAAGTACTTGATAGAGCGGCCCGAGAACTTCTCGTGCTGCGAGAGGTCGAAGTTGGTGCGGCTGTGTATGCCTTCCACCTCCTTGAAGCCGAACGGCATGTGGAACTCGATGTCGGTAGCGGCGTTGGCGTAGTGAGCCAGCTTCTCGTGGTCGTGGAAGCGGTAGTTCTCGGCGCCGAAGCCCAGAGCCTGGTGCCACTTCATGCGCAGCTCCTTCCACTTCTGGAAGTACTCGAGCTCGGTGCCCGGCTGTACGAAGAACTGCATCTCCATCTGCTCGAACTCGCGCATACGGAAGATGAACTGGCGTGCTACGATCTCGTTGCGGAACGCCTTGCCGATCTGTGCGATGCCGAACGGAATCTTCATGCGGCCTGTCTTCTGCACGTTAAGGTAGTTGACGAAGATGCCCTGCGCTGTCTCCGGGCGGAGGTATACCTTGTTAGAGCCGTCTGCTACTGAGCCCATCTCTGTAGAGAACATGAGGTTGAACTGGCGCACGTCGGTCCAGTTCTTTGTGCCGCTGATCGGGTCTACGATCTCCTCGTCGAGGATGATCTGCTTCAGCTCAGCGAGGTCAGGTCCCTGCATAGCCTCTGTGTAGCGTGCGTGGAGAGCGTCGCGCTTCTGCTGGTGCTCGATTACGTGAGCGTTGGTAGCGCGGAACTGAGCCTCGTCGAAGCTCTCGCCGAAGCGCTTGCGAGCCTTGGCAATCTCCTTCTCAATCTTCTCGTCGTACTTTGCAATCTGGTCTTCGATGAGAACGTCGGCACGGTAGCGCTTCTTAGAGTCGCGGTTGTCGATGAGCGGGTCGTTGAAAGCGTCTACGTGTCCGCTTGCCTTCCAGATAGTAGGGTGCATGAAGATGGCTGAGTCGATGCCCACGATGTTGTCGTGCAGCAGCACCATGCTCTTCCACCAGTATTGTTTGATGTTGTTCTTCAGTTCTACACCGTTCTGTCCGTAGTCGTACACTGCAGCCAGTCCGTCATAAATTTCGCTGCTCGGGAACACGAAACCATACTCCTTGCAGTGACTCACGATTTTCTTGAAAACGTCTTCTTGTGCCATTTTATATGTGTTTTATTGTTAATTTACTGATATGTAGTGCGCTGTGTGCGATAATAACAATGTGCAAACAGCCACCTTTAAAGTGCAAAGTTACGCTTTTTTGATTGATTATGTAGCGTCTGAGGCGTTAAATGTTATGAAACAATAGGGTTGGGGCGGTTGGTTTGTTGTGTTGGGGCGGTAGTTAAGTCATCGGATAGCGTACGGAATCTGATTGGGCGGCGAACGGAATCCGATCGGGCGGCGTACGGAATCTGATCGGGCGGCGTACGGAATCTGATCGGACGGCGTACGGAATCTGATCGGGCGGCGTACGGAATCCGATTGGACGGCGGACGGAATCCGACGATTGTCTCTAAGCTGTTTAGGGATTTTCCCACAAGCGTTTAGGGAAAATCCCTTTGACGTGCTCTGATAAAGTTCTAACTTTGCAAGCGAAAGGAAACCTCAAGGTGGTGCACCCCCTGAGAGGACCCTTTAAGATAATGTATAACTTTTAAAACAGAAATATTATGAAAAGGTTTTTCGCAACAATAGTAATGGTGCTCGGCTTCATGGTGACAGCCGGCGCAATGAGCTACAGTCAGGCGCGCGAACAGGCTCTGTTCCTCACCGACAAGATGGCTTACGAGCTGAACCTCACCGACGACCAGTATGAGGCGGCTTACGAGATAAACCTCGATTATCTGCTCAGCGTCAACTCGTACGACGAGCTGTACGGCGACTACTGGCGCTGGCGTAACCTCGACTTCAGCTACGTGCTGCTCGACTGGCAGTATCGCATGTTCTGCGACGCGGCTTACTTCTACCGTCCGCTCTACTTCCACTCAGGCTGCTGGCACTTCGCCATCTATGCCCGCTATCCGCACCGCGACTACTTCTACTTCCATCGTCCTGCGGTGTACGTGAGCTATCGCGGCGGCCACTCGTGGCGTCAGAATAACGGACGCTCGTGGTATAGCGGCAGAACGTTCGGCTCGCGCCGTGGCGACAACTACTTCGGTATGCGCGACGGATTCCAGCGTGGCGACTACGGACGCGGCAACCGCCAGTCGTTCGGCTCGCGCGGCAACCGTCAGGTGGAGCAGAAGAACAACAACTCGGGCTTCGGCTCCCGCCGCGACAACAATGCCATCCGTCGCAACATCAACGGCGTAGCTTCGGGCTCAAGCCGCGATGTCAACGGATTCGGCTCTGGCTCACGCCGCGACAACAGCAGCTTCGGCTCAAGCCGCGGCTCGTCGGGCTTCGGCAGTCGCGAGAGCAGCACACGCACCACCGTGCGCCAGTCGGATAGCGGCAGCAGCTCTTCTGGCAGCAGCTTCGGCTCTGGTCGCAGCAACCGCAGCTTCGGCTCGCCCATGCAGTCGACACCGCGCTCTACGTTCAAGCCCGTAGACAGCTCGTCGAGAGGCAGCAGCATGTCGTTCGGTTCGTCAAGAAGCTCTTCGTCTTCTTCGTTCGGCTCTTCAAGAAGCAGCGGCTCATCGTTCGGCTCGTCAAGAAGCAGCAGTCCGTCGAGAAGTTCGTCTTCGTTTGGTGGCGGCAGTTCGTCAAGAGGCTCCTCATCGTCAAGAGGCGGTGGCTTCGGCAGCCGCAGATAACAATAGTAGCGGAGGTCTCCGGCCTCCGCAGCATCCTAAAACAGACATACAATTTGTGTCCGACTTGGTGCTGCGGAGGCCAGAGACCTCCGCTACTTATGTTGCTTTTACTATTCCCAATTACTAATTAATAATTACTAATTACTAATTACTAATTACTTCCAGCTTCACCACCTCCGCATTCGCCATGCGTGGCGTTTCGTTCATCGGCGTGCCGCTATGCACGCTTCTTATTGCCTTGTTCATTATTCCGTGTCCCACGGCAAGCACGGTCTTTCCATCATAATTCTCTCTCACGAACTGCAGGAATGCTGCGGCACGCGCTCTGAGAGCGTCGAGCGACTCGATGTCGTCGGTCCACACCGCATCCTTTAGGTCGGGGATATATCTGCCCGTGAAGCTGCCCCAGTCGCGCTCGCGCAGCAGCTTCGTCTGCACGATAGCGTCGGGCGCCACGCCGTGCGCAGCCGCCAGTATCACACATGTGTCGAAAGCGCGCTTAAGGTCGCTCGACACGAACACGTCGATGGGCGTGTCTTTCAGCTCGGCAGCGAGGGCGCGTGCCTGCTCGATGCCGTTCGGGGTCAGCTTGCCTTGAGTCTGCCCCTGCATAATCTGGCGCACATTGTCGACGGTCTCGCCGTGGCGCACAAGAAGAAGTGTTGTCATATCGTTGTTTTTTTGTTGTCCATTAAAATATTAACGCCAAATATTTGTTTTTATTAAAAAAAAAACGACATTTGCAAAAAATAATGACTAAAACTTTAAACCTATGAAGAAAAGACTACTATTAAACATGTTGTTGTGCCTTATCACATTATCTACGTTTGCACAAGAATACCGTCCGATGCTGACCGACGGAAAGGAGTGGCATTGTTTTCGTAGAGTGGCATTGTCGGAAGTAGATTGGGATCCGAACGGAGAATGGACATACACCATAAAGGTGGTGGGCGACAGTCTTATAAACGGTGTCGCATACAAGAAGATGTGCAAGGAGTATACCCAGGATGTTCCGTCGGGAGAAAGCAGATGCACGTACTTCGCCGCAATAGAAAAAGACCGCAAGGTGTATAGCTACAGCGAAGATGGGGATGTTCTGTATTTTGATTTCAGTCTGCATGAAGGCGATTGCGTTTCCAGTTATCCTAAATATGTAGTTACAAATGAAGAAACGTTTGAGGCGAAAAACCGCACATACAGACGCCTTGTGCTAAGTGACTACGTTTGGGTTGAAGGCATAGGCAGTAGAAACGCATTTGAGATTATACCGGAAATGGGAATCGAATTGGCGCCGCCCTATATCTTGGAAGACTATATGGTAGAGTGTTACGACAACGGCGAATTGATATTCACCCAAGACGACTTCTATAACACAACGACCGGCATCAAAAACGTAACTGCTGAGGACCAGAAGAACGCTGATGTGTATAGCGTTTCGGGTGTGAAGATTGCGAAACCAGAAAAGGGCATATACATACAGAACAAGCGCAAATACATAGCGCATTAAAGCGTAACGTGAGAGTATTGTATATAAACGTAAAAGCGTCACCGACTATGGCAAAAGCCAAGTGGTGACGCTTTTACTTTTTTTACTCTTAAAATCCCTTTTTACTTTTTTACTCTTTTACTTTTAAAAGCACTTTCACCGCTTCGCCCACGGTAGGCACACCGCTCACCACCATATAGCGCTTGCCCCTCACTTCCTTGAGGTCGCAGCGGCGTGCGTTGGCAGCGATGTAGTTGAGAACCTTGCCAAATGTAGCACTCTTGTAGTAGGCAGAGTTGGGGTTGCTCACGAACTGCATCTGCATGCGGCCCTGCTTCAGAATAATCTTCTCGCAGCCGAGACTCTTGCCGTAGCGGCGCAGCGGCACCACCTGCAGCAGCTCTTCGCCCTCGTGAGGCATAGCGCCGAAGCGGTCGATGATTCGCTGGCGGTAGGCGTCGAGCGCAGCATCGTCGCTGATGTTGTCGAGTTCGCGGTAGAGCAGCATACGCTCCGCGCTTCCCGGCACGTAAGTGTCGGGGAAGTACATCTCGAGGTCGCTCTCCACGGCGCAGTCTTCCACGAAGGCGTCGCCCGTGAGATGGTTGCCAGCAGCCATCTCCTCGGCATACATATCGGCGAACTCGTCGTTCTTCAGTTCGGTGACAGCCTGGTTGAGAATCTTCTGATAAGTCTCGTAGCCAAGATCCTCCATGAATCCGCTCTGCTCGGCACCAAGCAGGTTGCCCGCACCGCGGATGTCGAGGTCTTGCATGGCGAGATTGAAGCCGCTGCCCAGTTCGGAGAAGTTCTCCAAAGCCTCAAGGCGGCGTCGTGCCTCGGGCGTGAGCACCGATTTAGGCGGCGCAAGCAGGTAGCAGAATGCCTTGCGGTTGGAACGACCCACACGACCGCGCATCTGGTGGAGGTCGGAGAGTCCGAAGCGGTGGGCGTCGTTGATGATGATGGTGTTGGCGTTGCTTATGTCGATGCCGTTCTCGACGATGGTCGTAGAGAGCAGCACATCGTAGTCGTAGTTCATGAAGCCGATGAGAATCTTCTCAAGCTCCTCGGGCGACATCTGTCCGTGTCCGATAGCCACACGCGCGTCGGGCACGTATTTCTTTATGAGCGCAGCAATCTCGGGCAGGTTGTTGATGCGGTCGTTGACGAAGAACACCTGTCCGTTGCGCGACATCTCGAAGTTGATAGCGTCGGCTATTATCTCATGTCCGTACACGCCCAGTTCGGTCTGCACGGGGTAGCGGTTGGGCGGTGGTGTGCGCATGATGCTCATGTCGCGAGCGCCCATCAGCGAGAACTGCAGCGTACGCGGTATAGGCGTAGCCGACATCGTGAGCGTGTCGACATTGGTCTTCAGTTTGCGCAGCTTCTCCTTTGTAGACACGCCGAACTTCTGCTCCTCGTCGATGATGAGCAGTCCGAGGTCGTGCCACTCCACAGCCTTTCCTATCAGCTTGTGCGTGCCAACGAGTATGTCTATCTTGCCTGTCTTAAGGTCGGCAAGCACCTCGCGTGTCTGCTTCGCCGTGCGGGCACGCGAGAGATAGTCGACACGCACCGGCATGTTCTTCAGACGCTCTGAGAATGTCTTGTAGTGCTGGAAGGCGAGCACCGTTGTAGGCACAAGCACCGCCACCTGCTTAGAGTCGCACGCCGCCTTGAACGCCGCACGTATCGCCACTTCGGTCTTGCCGAACCCCACGTCGCCACACACAAGACGGTCCATCGGTCGGGCTGACTCCATGTCGGCTTTCACGTCGTGCGTGGCGCGCTGTTGGTCGGGCGTGTCCTCGTAGAGGAACGACGCCTCAAGCTCGTTCTGCAGGTATGAGTCGGCTGAATAGGCGAAGCCTTTCTCGTGGCGCCGCTTGGCGTATAGCTTGATGAGGTCGCGCGCAATGTCCTTGATACGTTTCTTCGTGCGCTCCTTCAGCTTCTCCCATGCGCCGGTGCCGAGCGTGCTGAGTCGGGGCGGTTCGCCAGTGTCGCTGCGGCGATACTTCGATATCTTGTAGAGCGAGTGGATAGACACATCGACGATGTCGCCGCGCTGATAGTAGAGGCGTATCATCTCCTGGTAGGAGTCGCCCACAGGCACACGCACCAAGCCGCCGAACTTGCCGATGCCGAAGTCGACGTGCACGATGAAGTCGCCGGGTTCCATCTCCTGCAACTCCTTCATCGTGAGCGCCATCTTGCCCGTGCGGGCTGCGTCCGACTTAAGGTTGTACTTGTGGAAGCGGTCGAATATCTGATGGTCGGTGAAGAAGCACAGACGCAGGTCGTTGTCGGCGAAACCTTCGTGCAGAGTGCGGTTGACGGGGGTGAAGGGAAGATTCGAGTTTTGAGTTTTGAATTTTGAGTTTTGAGTTGTCGGCTCCGCCGATGAGGAGTTGCTCAGTTGAGAGTTGCTCAGTTGAGTGTTGCTCAGTTGAGAGTTGAGAGTTGGGAGTTGAGAGTTATGATTTGCAGATAGAGAGTGTTCCCTGTTTCTGCGCATCTGCTGCAACTCCTCACTGTCGAAAATATCGCGCAGGCGCTGCGTCTGCTTCGCCGAGTCGGCGAGGATGTAGAGCCGGTAGCCCTGCAAGAGATAGTCGTCGAGCGTCTGAGTGAGCAGACTGAAGTTCTTGTGAAAAAGCGGCTGCGGCGAGATGTGAAACTCGATAGACACCTGCGGCGTGCCCGAAGGCTGTGCGCCGAACTCAACGAGACGGAAGCGGCATATCTCCTCGCGGAATTTAGACGGCGACACGAGGTTGTTCTCCTTGCGCATGTCGCGCATTATCTGCTGTTGCTCTACCTCCGTAGCTCCCTCCAAGCGCTCGGTCATGGCCTGCTGCGAGAAGCCGTCGTTGTATATCTTCTCGATGGTAGAACAAAGGTAGAGACGGTCTTTCATCACGAGCAGAGCATCTTCGGGCAGAAGCGACGTGAACGGTTGCTTTTCTTCTGTGAGTTGCGCCAGTTCGGGTACGATGCGCACCTGCTGTTTCGAGTCCTTCGAGAGCTGGTCTGCCACCTCGAACGTGCGTATAGTGTCTACCTCGTCGCCGAAGAAGTCGATGCGGAACGGCAGCTCCGACGAGTAAGAGTAGACGTCGATGATGCTTCCGCGCATGGCGAACTGCCCAGGCTCGTAGACATAGTCGACCTCCTTGAAGCCGAGCTCGCGCATCTTGCGTCCAAGGTCGGCAAAGTCGACGATGTCGCCCACGGCAATGTTGATGGTGCGCTCGTCGAGGCGGCGCTTCGACACCACAAGTTCGCTGAGCGCCTCGGGACAGGTGACAACGTACAAAGCCTCGGCAGCTGTCTGTGCAGAGAGTCGGCTCAGCGTCTCGGTGCGCAATATCTCGTTGGCGGCGTCGCGCTGTCCGTACTTCACCGCACGACGATACGACGATGGGAAGAACAGCACGTTGTCGGTGCCGAGTATCTGCGTGAGGTCGTGGTAGAAGTAGCCTGCCTCCTCATTGTCTTGCAGAACGAAAATGGCGGTGAGAGTGTTGAATGTTGAATGTTGAATGTTGAGTTTTTGCGACTGAGCGTCGCAATTTTGAGTTTTGGGCTTTGCGTTTTTCTTCCCGTTAACTCGTTCGGCTACGGCTGAGAAAAACACAGAAGCCGATGAGGCAAGTAGTCCACTAAGGAATACATGCCTCACCGACTCGTCGCTGATTGCTTTCAAAAAAGCCCCGCACTGAGGCAGGGCTGTATATACATTACTGATTTCTCTTATTTCCATAGGAATAGGGTGGGTGGTTTAGTGTTTCGCCTCAGGATACTTTCTGAACCAGCCGTCCCATCTGAGTCGCATCACGCCGAAGAACGCTTCGCCGAAGATTCCGCCGCTCATCTTGCTCACGCCCTCGCGACGGTTGACGAAGATTACCGGCACCTCCTTTATCTTGTAGCCCATCTTGTAGGCAGTGAACTTCATCTCTATCTGGAAACCGTAGCCCTTGAAACGGATCTTGTCGAGGTCGATAGACGAGAGCACGCAGCGGCGGTAGCATTTGAAGCCGGCTGTGGTGTCGTGCACCTTGAAGCCCGTAACCATACGCACGTACTTCGAAGCGAAGTAGCTCATAAGCACGCGACCGATAGGCCAGTTGACAACGTTCACGCCGCTCACGTAGCGCGAACCGATAGCCACGTCGTAGCCCTCGTCGTGGCAGGCGCTGTAGAGGCGCGGCAGGTCGTTGGGGTCGTGAGAGAAGTCGGCGTCCATCTCGAAGATGTAGTCGTAGCCGTGCTCAAGCGCCCACTTGAAGCCTGTGATGTAGGCTGTGCCGAGGCCCAGCTTGCCGCTGCGCTCGAGGATGAAGAGACGGTCGGCGAACTCGTCGCTGATGAGGCGCTTCACGATGGCTGCGGTGCCGTCGGGACTGCCGTCGTCGATTACAAGAATGTGGAAACACTTCTCAAGTGCGAACACCGCGCGTATTATCTTCTCGATGTTCTCCTTCTCGTTATATGTCGGTATGATTACGATACTGTCGCTTTTGTTCATAGTCTTGCTGTTGAAATGGTTTTACATTGTCAACTCGTAACTCGTCTACTTGTAACTCGTTTACTTGTCAACTGGTCAACTAAAATGCAAATGTACGAAATGTATTCGACACAAGTGCGCTTGTTGCGTTAAAAAACGTGTTTTTATGCGTGTTACTGGTCGGGATTCTCTACAAAACCCTGATATTTCTCCTCAAGTCCGCTCATAACCACCTTGTAGCTCTCCTCTTCAAGATACTTGATGTTGTCTGCACCCTTGCCAATAGGCTGTATCGGTTTGTGGATAGTGAGGCGCAGCGGATGCCATATCACCCACTTCATGTCGCGTGTACGAGGCATGACGTCGAACGAGCCGTTGATGGTGAGCGGCACTACGGGCAGTTCGATGTCGTCGGCGAGCATGAATGCACCACGCTTGAATACGCCCATGTGTCCGGTGAACGTGCGCGCTCCCTCGGGGAATACAACGAGCGACATGCCGCCCTGCAGCGTCTGTCGTGCGCTGTCGTATGTGGCGCGTATCTTGCTTGCGCCGCGCTTGTCTACGAAGATGTGGTGAGCAGCCTCGCACGCCTTGCCTACGAACGGCATCTGGCGTAGCTGGCGCTTCATCATCCACTTGAAGTTGCGGCACAGGAAGCCGTAGATGAGGAAGATGTCGAACGCTCCCTGGTGGTTGGCGACGAACACGTACGATTGTCCTTTCACAAGATTCTCGCGTCCTTCAACCTTCACCGGCAGCATGAGTATGCGTATGATGAACTGCGCCCACCACTTGCCAGGATAGTAGCCCCAGAAGTGGCCGTTGCCCAATGAACAACCTATTATCACTATCAGACTTGTTATGACGGTATAGATAGCTATCAAGGGGAGAGCTATCAGGAGTTGGTATGTACGATACAGATATTTCATAATTTGTTTTTTTATTCTATTTTATAAGCCGAACTAAGCCTTCTTGGGCCTTTCTAAGCCTTTTTATAAAACCTCTCTAAGCCTTCTTGGCCTTGCTAAGCCCTCCCCGATGGGGAGGGTTGGGAGGGGCTTTATTTAACTTTTAACGTGATTTCCACAACCTCCGGCTTCATGTGGAAGCGGAATGGTATGAAGGCGCCAACGCCTGTAGACACATACAGATAGCGGTTGCCCTCTTTGTAGAGTCCGGCATCTTCTGTGTTCACGACGCTTGTCGGTCGCCAGCCGAACAACGAGAGTTGTCCGCCGTGCGTGTGTCCGCTCAGCGTCAGTTGCGCTTTGGTTTGCGGCAGAATGTGTCGGCGCCAAGCCGACGGGTCGTGCTGCATCATTATCACGAACGACTCGGGCGATATGCCGTGCAGCGCCTTGCGGTAGTCGGCCTTCGCCGGGAACGGCGGGCGTCCGTCGTTCTCAGTTCCTGCTATCACTATAGAGTCGGCTCCGCGGCGCAGTATGCGGCGTTCGTTGAGCAGCAAGTCCCAGTTCATCGAACCTTCCAGCGAGCGCGTCAGACGTTCCATTTCACTTCTCTGCTCTGCGGTGGCAGTCTTCACGTAGTCGGCGTAGTCGTGGTTGCCGAGAACCGAGAAGATGCCGTCGACAGGATGCAGATGTATCAGCGTGGCCGTGAAGCTCACAGCCTCCTGCGGACGCATGTTGAGCAAGTCGCCGGTGAAGAGCAGCGCGTCGGGATGCAGTTCGTTCACCTGCGCCACTATGCGCCGTGCGAACTCCTGCTTCATCGAGCCGAGGTGCATGTCCGAGATCTGCACTATGCGGTAGCCGTCGAAGGCTTGCGGCAGGTTGTCGAACTCGAGTGTGACGCGCTTCACGTGCAGCTGGTCGGGTCCTACCATCGTTCCCATGAACAACACGTATAACCATCCGAGCACAAGCACCAATCCTGTGTGGTTGCCCCAGTTCTTGCGCTGCTTCAGCAGTCGCTTCACAGCCATGCCTGCAAGCGAAGCCAGAGTGAAAATAACCTTCGGCACGATGAGCAGACCTATCATGAACAGATACACGTTGAAGAACGTGAGGTTATTCGGCGCGAAGTTGCGCATCATAGAGTAGGCAGCTGTGCATGCAAGCATAGCGGCTCCCGGCACCCACCACAACAGGCGCATCCACAGCGTTATGTCTCTGCGTTGGCGCAGATAGCGCATGTAGATGTACAGGTCGGGCAGCAGCGTGAGCTGCAGTATGAGTATTGATATTCTTGCTATCATTGTCTTAAACTTTACTTTCGATTGCTTCGTTACTATTGAACCCACAACCGTTTCTATTGAATTTATAACAGTTCGGACCGAACCGTTGTCCTGCATTCTACTTCAAGAATCGGCGAATCAGTTCAACCGGCAGTCCGCGTCGTCGGGCATAATCGCGCAGCTGGTCTTCGCCGATGCGTCCAAGCTCGAAGTAGTGCGCCTTCGGGTGTGCGAACATCAGTCCCGAAACCGACGCATGAGGCTTCATGGCACCACTCTCTGTGAGCCGGATGCCAATCTGCTTGAGGTCGATAAGCCGGTCGATGATGAAGTTGACGCTTGTGTCGGGCATCGACGGATAGCCCACAGCCGGACGAATGCCTTGGAAGTCCTCGCGCAAGAGTTCGGCTACCGACAGATTCTCGTCGGGAGCATATCCCCAAATCGACCGTCTCACCTCCATGTGAAACACCTCAGCCGTGGCTTCAGCGAGTCGGTCGGCGAGTGTCTGCGCCAGCATACGCTGGTAGTCGTCGGCAAGAAAGTCGTGCTCCAACGCCAAGTCGACCGTTGTGGCGAACACTCCGATGCGGTCTTTCACGCCCGAAGACAGCGGACGTATGAAGTCGGCGAGCGAAAGGTTCGGTTCGCCCTCCCGAGTAGGATGCTGTTGGCGCAGCATAGGCATGCGCACATCGCCGATAAGGATATCGTCGCCGTCGCTGTTGGCGTCGAACAACCCGAAAGCAGCGTGCGTTCTGTATCGCTTCTCCAAGCGGTCGAGCATCTGTTCTGCCTCCGCCCGCATCTTGTCCTTCGCCTCCTGCGGCTTGCCCGACAGTCCCCAGGCGAAGAAGAAGTATATCCAGTTGATGTACGGGCGTAGCGTAGAGATGTTGTAGTCGGTGTATTTCAACATCGTTAGTTTCCTGAATTGTTTTTCTATTTGTATAAACCCTGCTTGAGCCTACTCTCTGAAGCGCACAGCCTCACCGCGACTCGCCGAGTCGAATGCCCAGTTATTATATATAATGTGTCCGTTGCACATCGTAGTGCGCACCTGCCACTGGTAGGTGTGACCCTCCATCGGGCTCCATCCGCACTTGCTCTGTATAGTCTCCTTGGTAACGGTCCACGGAGCCTCGGGTCTTACAATCACGAGGTCTGCCTTGTAGCCCTTACGCACAAAGCCTCGCTTCGATACCTCGAAGAGTTTTGCGGGGTTGTGCGCCATTAGCTCCACGAGACGCTCCATGCTGAGCACGCCTTCGTCTACGAGTTCGAGCATCGTTACGAGCGAGAACTGCACCATAGGCATACCCGAAGCGGCGCGTGCGCAGCCGCCCTCCTTGTCCTTAAGCAGATGCGGCGCGTGGTCGGTGCCGATGGTCGTTATGCGTCCGTCGGTGAGAGCGTGGCGTAGAGCGTCGCGGTCGGTCGCAGTCTTGATAGCAGGATTGCACTTGATGCGAGTTCCGAGACGCGCATAGTCGTCCTGTGTGAACACGAGGTGGGCTATCACAGCTTCAGCCGTGATGCGTGGCGAAGTGCCGAACAGCTGTAGCTCGCGCTCCGTGGTCATGTGAGCCACATGCAGACGGGCGCCGGTTTCTTCTGCCAGGGCTACGGCGCGCTTTGTCGACTCGTAGCAGGCTTCCTCCGAGCGAATCTCCGGATGATGTTCTACGGCAGGGTCGTCGCCATACAGCTCCTGCGCGCGCTTCATGTTGCGGTTGATGATGTCGGTGTCCTCGCAGTGAGCCATGATAGGCAGTTTCGTCTTCTCGAACAGCTCGTGCAGCACATCCTGACGGTCTACGAGCATATTGCCCGTAGACGAACCCATGAACAGCTTGATGCCGGGCACGAGGTGCGGGTCGATGGCAGTCACGCAGTCGATGTTGTCGTTGGTGGCTCCGATGAAGAAGCCGTAGTTGACGTGCGACTTGCTTCGGGCGTCGTTCATCTTTGCGTCGAGCGCTTTGAGTGTCGTGGTCTGCGGCTTCGTGTTCGGCATGTCGAAGTAGGTTGTCACTCCGCCGTAAGCCGCAGCGCGGCTTTCTGTCTCCATGTCCGCCTTCTCTGTGAGACCTGGGTCGCGGAAGTGGACGTGGCAGTCGATAACTCCAGGCATAACAAAACACCCCGTGGCATCCACGATATTGTCGTAGTCGCCACGAGGTGTTTCTGTACCTTCTATAATGTCTGTAATGGTGTCGCCGTCGACAACGACGGATGCTACGCGAGTAGCTCCCTCGTTGACCAGCTTACCACCAAATACTAATGTCTTCATATTTCTTGGATGATAGTTATTTATCGTGTTTAGCGCCGTTACTCGGCAGCAGCAGGCTGCGCCAGTTGGTTAGGCGTCGGTCCGTCGGGCATCGGCTGGGCGGGTGCTGCGCCGGCAGGCGCTGTGTTCATGTCCTTCATGCCGTTCATGATAGCCTGGTTCTCCAGAGCCTTTTGGTAGAAGTCCTTCACGTACGGGTCGTTCTTGAACTTGTCTGTAGCCTTGCTCATGATGTCCTCTATCCACGGTGTGAGTTCGGGGTAGCGGTAGCCGATAGTCATCATGAAGAACACGCCTGGTCCGAGCACGTTGTCGAAGTTATCGGTGACGAATGTTGTGACGAGCTTGTCCTCTTCGGCGGTGAGTCGCATCGCCTCGTCGTTGAGTTTGCGTGTCACGGCGTCCATGTCGCTTCCGTCCATTATGGCGCGGTCGTGCGTGTGCAGCAGTTCGGCCTCCTGGTTCTTCAGTTGGTTGTACTTGTTGAAGAACTTGAACAGTTCGTCGTTGAGCGGAGTGCCGCTAACGATCTGCTGAGTGTTGTCGAGCTTGATGGTGATGTCGCCACTTTCTATCACGAGCGGCAGTATGCTCTCGTCGTCCATGAAGATATTGGCGAGACGCACCGTGTCGAATGTTCCGCAGAACTGGAACTGGCCGTGTACCACGTCGCACGAGTCGATCTTCTTGAAGTCGTTGTTGCTAAGCACCTTCAGGTAGAGCATGCGTCCGTCGAGCGTAGACACGTTCGACGATCCCTGAATGTTGTACGAGCTGGTGCACGATGCCAGTGTTATTATACCGAGTAAAGCGTAGAGTAGCTTCTTCATCATCTTTGGTTTTAAAAAAAATGTTGGTTTCTTGTTATCTTCTTTTATTCTTTGTCTGTAGTGGAAGCCTCTTCCTGCTTCTCTTCGGCGTCTTCCTTCGCTTCCTCCTTCTTCAGTTCCGACGCGATGCGGTGCATAGAGTACATCTCGAGGATGGCGGCTGCGAGTAGCAGCATCACCCACTTGTTGTAAATGAGGTTGAAATATGTCACGGGGTCGGAGAACGAGTCTCTGAGCCACATGTTTGCGCTGTCTACCATGAGCAGACCTGCCAATACGAAGAAGATGTCGGCGAAGGTCATTATCTTCTTCAGTCGCTTGATGGTGGGGTTCTGTCCTTCATACGCCTGGTTCACCTGCATTGCTGCGAAGAGCAGTGCGCCCAGCAGGTATATCCAGCAGACAATCTGCTGTGCGAACATTAACACGAAGCATCCGGCTCCGATGACCATCAGTATGCCTCCCGTGAGGAAGAGCGCGCTTTGTAGTGTATTTAGTTGTTTCATTATTGTTCTTCTTTAGCTTGTTCGGGCTTTGGGTCGTCGCTGAGCACATAGATATCCTCGTCGTCGGCTTTCATGAAGTAGCGTTCGCGAGCAATCTTCTGGAACTCCTGCGTACCTTTTCGCATATCCTTAAGCTTTTTCAGGTCGCTTTCGTTCTGCGCGTTGTACTTGTCTATCTCCTCCTCCAGGTCGTTTATCTGCATTTCGAGCTGGAAGCGGTGAAGATAGCTGTTTTCGTCGACGAAACCTACGGTAAGAATACCGATGATTATAGTGATGGCATATTTATAGTGGCTTATTAGAGCCAGAATGAGTTTCAAACGCCCCATTTGTCCTTTATTATATATAATGTTTTAGTGGTAAAGACACGTCAGTCGCTGCAGACTGGTCTTTATTACATGCAAACTTACTACAAATTTTTCATATTTCGACTGCTGCGCCCATTTTTTAGGGTTTATTATATAAACGGATTGTTTGGATATGCAAAAAAATAGTTAACTTTGCACCCAGTCTACAAAGTGTAGACAAAGGGGTGGCGGAATATTTCCGTCTGAGAGCATACCCTCAAAGCTGATCCGGATAATACCGGCGTAGCGATAAGGTACATACATGAAAAGTCCCCTTTTTGTGTTGTTTTAATCCTTTGGTTTTCAGGGATAACTAAAACAATTAAAAGATGAAGAAATTCATTGGAGTAGCCTTGGCTGCAGCGTGTGCTTGCCCTTCGCAAGCCGCCGGCGAGCAGACCAAGCTCGACACTACCCGTGTGAACAACCTCAACGAGGTGGTAGTGAAGGCTGTGAGAGCCCCGAAGAGTTCACCGTTTGCAGTAGAGAACATCAAGAAGACCGAGCTCGAGCGCTTTGCCTCTTCAGGCAAGGAGCTGCCTTGGCTCTTCGCCCGCACACCGGGTGTGCTCGCGTGGAGCGAGAACGGCGTTGGCACCGGCACCGTCTATATGCGTATGCGTGGCGCTGCCGGCAGCCGCATCAACGTCACGGTAGACGGTGTGCCTCTCAACTCGCCCGAAGACCAGTGCGTGTTCTGGGCTAACATGAACAGCTACGCAGCTCTTATGGGCAGCGCGCAGATACAGCGTGGCATTGGCGCGTCTACCAACGGCGACGGAGCCTTCGGCGGTTCGGTGTCGCTCGCTACAGCCGCTCCGTCGCTTAAGCCTACCGTAGAGGTGACGGGTTCTTACGGCTCGTTCAACACATATCGCGTCGGAGGCAACTTCTCTACAGGTCTGCTTGCCGACCACTTCATCATCGACGGCGCTTATCACGAGACCAACACCGATGGATACATCCACGGCACAGGCGGACGCTCTGGCTCTTACTACGGCGGACTGACTTGGCTCGGCGACCGCTTCAAGCTGTCGTATAAGAACATCGGCAACTTCGAGCACACGGGTCAGGCGTGGAACGGCGTTGCGGCATGCAACTACGACGGCGATACCGACCTCAAGGCGTGGGGAATCAACAGCTATAAGGATATGTGGAAGCACGGACTGGGCAAGTTCAACTCGCTCTACGAGGAACTTGTAATACCGATGGACGACAACTGGGCTGCCGATCCTACAAAGCCGCTCACCACAGAACGCTACAAGATGCGCGACGGATCGTACTGGAAGCAGACTACCGACAACTTCGAGCAGAGCCACAACATACTCAACTTCACATGGCAGCCTGCCGACCAGCGCTGGAGCCACTCCGTAACGGCTCACTACACATACGGCTACGGCTACTACACCGAGTTCAAGAAGGACACAAAGCTGGCTTCTAAGTTCGGCATCAACGAGATGTACGAGAAGAATGGCGAGCTGAAGCCCGTAAAGTCGGACGCTATACGCAAGAAGGGCCTTACGCAGAACAACTACGGCGCTCTCTACAACGTCAACTACAAGGACGCTCTGTGGGACGTAATGGGCGGCTTCAGCATGCAGCTCTTCCGTTGCAACCACTGGGGCAAGGTGACGTACATCGCTGACGAGGCTCTTGAGAAGAAATACTTCACCGACGGCAGATACAAGTACTACGACTCGGACGCCAACAAGAACGACTGGAGCTGGTTCTTCAAGGCTAACCGCAAGTTCGGCAACGGCTGGAACTGGTTCCTCGACATGCAGATGCGCTACGTCAACTATAACACCGACGGACTCAACGACCACTTCGAGCAGGGCGCCGACGGCAACTACAAGAACCAGAGCATCGACATCAACGAGAACTACTTCTTCGTGAACCCGAAGGCTGGCATCAGCTACGACGCCAACGGACACAAGGCTTACGCTTCTATCGCTTACGCCAACCGCGAGCCCGAGCGCAACAACTTCACCGACAATATCGGCTACGGCAATCCGTCGCCGGAGCGTCTGCTCGACTTGGAGTGGGGCTATCAGTATCAGGGCGAGAACTGGTTCGCCGGTGTCAACTTCTACTACATGAAGTACGTCAACCAGTTCGTAATGACCGGCGAGAAGAGCGACATCGGCGAGTCGCTGACACGCAACATCAAGGACTCTTACCGTCTCGGTGCTGAGGTGTCTGCAGGCTGGAGCCCGCTCTCGTGGCTCTCTCTTGAGGGCAACGCCGCTCTGAGCCGCAACCGTCTGAAGAACTTCAAGGAGTGTGTGGAAAGCTGGGACGGTCCTGCTGTATGGAACAAATACAAGAGCTCTACCATAGCATTCTCGCCATCGGCTATCCTCAACGGCTTTGTCGACGTTCACTTCGCTGGCTTCCGCGCTACATGGCATACCAACTTCGTCAGCAAGCAGTATCTCGACAACACCGAGAGCTCTGAGCGCTCGCTGCCTTGCTACTCGCAGACCAATGTCAACGCTTCGTACACGTTCAACTTCGCTAAGCGTGTGCTCGGCTTGAAGCAGGTGGTGCTCGGCGCCGACTTCAACAATATCTTCGACCGCCACTACGCTGCGTCTGGCTACGTCTACTACGACTGGTATAACAACAACAAGCGCAACTCTACCGTGGCTTACATCCCGATGGCTGGCTTCAACTGCCTCGGAACCGTAACGCTGAAGTTCTAAGCGGATATACCTTCGCGGTGTGTAGATAAAAAGTAGGCTATAAGTCGTCGGATCGCGTCCGCCGTCTGATCGGATTGCGTCCGCCGTCTGATCGGGTTGCGTCCGCCGTCTGATCGGGTTGCGTCCGCCGTCCGATCGGATTGCGTCCGCCGTCCGACGACTATAGCTAAAGAAATGCATTAGTTTTTGAATGGAAGAATTTTTCTTAAACCATTGGCTCGACATTGTAACGACAATACTCGGGCTAATCTATCTCGTCCTCGAATATCGTGCGAGCATAGCGCTTTGGGTAGTGGGCATCGTGATGCCCGCCATGGATATCTATCTCTACTGGAGCCACGGACTCTACGGCGACGCTGGCATGGCTGTCTACTACACGCTGGCTGCGATATACGGCTACGCCGTGTGGAAGTTCGGGGCGAAATGGAAGCGGATGCTGAAGCGCAAGGCTTCGGGTGCTGCAGGCTCAGATAAAGCTCTTGAAGCCGATGGCTCAGATAAAGCTCTTGACACCGATGGCTCAGATAGAGCAGTAGATGCTGCAGGCTCAGATAAAGCAGTAGATGCTGCAGGCGGTTCTTCTGAAGAGCTTCCGATAACGTTCTTCCCACGCCGCCTTATCCTGCGCACGCTCGGCTTCTTCCTTCTCGCATGGGCTGCTACCTATTACGTTCTCGTGGCTTACACCAACAGCACCGTGCCCTTGCTCGACGCGTTCACCAACGCTCTTAGCTTTGTCGGCTTGTGGGCTTTGGCGCGCAAGTACGTAGAGCAGTGGCTGTTCTGGATAGCCGTAGACGTGGTCTGCTGCTATCTGTATGTGGTGAAAGGCATACCGTTCAAGGCAGGGCTGTACGGCCTGTATGTCGTGATAGCGGTCATGGGATACATAAAGTGGAAGGGCCTTGCGAAAAAGGCATAACTCATCTGGATGCTTTAGGGAAACCTAGGGCATCTTTTTTGTTTTAGGGGGGGCTAGGTTCTCTAGGTTTTCTAGGTGGTCTAGGAAACCTAGCTAACCTAGAACACCTAGAACACCTAGCAAGCCTAGCTCTTCTAGCTTATATCTCCTTGCTTCCTTCCAGGCTGTCTAGCTTTTCCTTCAGCCTCTTTATCTCTGCCTCCTGCCTATAATACGCCTTCAGCGCTCTTTGCTTTATATCCTCGAAGGCAGCCTTCCATTTCGCAGCCTCCGCCTGCGCTTCGGCAAGAGCCTGCTTCAGGCGTGGCAGCTCCTCCTCCAGCTGCTTCAGGCGTGCGTCCTGCTGCTGTCGGTAGGCGGTGCGGGCGCGGTGCATGCGCTCCTTGATGCCGCCCTCGGTGATGAACTCCTGCTCAAGTTTCTTCAGAAACGACATCATCATCTTGTCGATGAAATGGCAGAGCGTGATGGCGTAGTTGCACATTTGTTCGTCGCTCCACTGCTGGAAGAACGGAGCGTAGTCGGGCAGGCGGTTGTGGTGGCGGCAGTAGTCGAGCATATCGGTGTAGCGCTGGTCGCCGGCAACGTAGAACTGCAGGTGGCGCGACTTGATATAGTCCTCGAAGTCTTCGCGCAACTCCTTCAGCGAGGCGCGTGCCACGTTGAGCAGCTTCAGCTGCATCTCCGTCGATGCCACACCGTCAGCCAAACCCTCGACGATGTTCTGCTTGCAGGAGCGTGCCGCCTGAATCACCTGGTCGCGCGTTCGGTCTTTGTATAAATGAATGAAGCGGTCGCAGAAAGCGAACGCCAGCTGATACACCACATCCGACTTCTGGTAGAAGTAGAGCGTGTCCCAGTTGCGCTGCTGATTCAGTACGTGTAGAGTGTTCGGATCTTCAGCCATAATAGAATAATAGATGAATAGTTTGATTTGGTGCTGCAAATATAAAGAAAAAAGCAATAAAAAGTGCTTTTTATTGCGTACTTTTGCCTGCTCAAAAACAAAGTATACAGTTGACGAACAACTACTGTCTGCTAAAAACATAATAACTATGTGCAACCAACCACACATTTCCAAAAGTTTTGCGTCGCTGCATCCCGACGCCTTCGACGCTGTGATAGTAGCCGGCGGCGACTTCCCTACGCACCACGTTCCGCTTGCCGTGATGGAGCGTGCACGGATGCTTGTAGCATGCGATTCGGCAGGCGAGGAACTCGTACGCCGTGGCTACAAGCCGACGGCTATAGTGGGCGACTGCGACTCGATGTCGGCGGAGTTTCGTGCGGAGTATGCCGACATTATATATAAGGTGGAGGAGCAGGACTACAACGACCTCACGAAGGCTACGCGGTTCTGCACGGAGCGCGGTTGCCGCCGCATTGCCTACGTCGGAGCAACGGGCAAGCGCGAGGACCATACGCTGGGCAACATCTCGCTGCTCGACTTCTACCGCCGCGAGCTGCATGTAGACGCCCTGATGCTCACCGACTACGGTGTGTTCATCCCAGCTGCTGGCGAAACCGCAATAAGAACCTTCGCCGGACAGCAGATAAGCATCTTCAATCTCTCATGCACGCAGATCGATGGCGACGGACTGCGCTGGCAGCCCTACGCCTTCTCCGCACTTTGGCAGGGTACGCTCAACGAGGCGCTTGGCGAGAGCGTCACGTTGCGTGGCGACGGAAACTACATAGTGTATGCAGCTTACAAATTGTAGTCTATTTTTTGACATATTGACACTAAACGGTATGTAATAAAAGCAGAAAATAGTGTGTGAAAGTAAAATGGCTGATTTTAATTACATAATGTAGGTCAAAGTGTTAGTTTTTTATGCGTTTTTTTTTACTTATAACGTATTTTGTGTTTAATTATGAAATGTGTTGAATAACGTTAAATACGTAAAGTTTTCTTGAGAAATGTTTGGAAGCTATAAAAACACTCAAGTTTCGGATTTAGAATGAGTTCATAAAAAAAGTTCATAAAAAAGGCTTT